>Ga0070667_100000956_pt1 | contig 26591 bp, 22 predicted proteins | sample KBSS33metaG_FD_64659 | JGI IMG/M metagenome (GOLD analysis project Ga0070667, IMG submission 64659) | Switchgrass rhizosphere microbial communities from Kellogg Biological Station, Michigan, USA - KBS S3-3 metaG | ecosystem: Host-associated > Plants > Roots > Rhizosphere > Soil ...
CCATCAATCGTTTCATATTTTTCACTTTGATTTTTAATAATTTCACGTCCGTTAGATGCGATCTCTTTTAAATACCCAGTAACTTTTGGAACTGAAGCATCAAGATACTGTTTTGCCTCAGTAGAATTTACTTTCGTCATCTGCAAATCTTTTGCACCGTTATCAGCAGTTTGCCCAATTTCAACCGCACGTTTTCGGAGTGCGTCTGGAGTTTCTTTGTTCTCCTTAAGGTTTTTCACCTCTTGGCTGGCAACAAGAATATTATCGGAATGTTCGGATTGTTCAGGCATTATTATTTATCTAAATCTTTAAGCTGTTCTTCCATTGAAGTTTGCGCATCGGAATGTTCTTCAGATTCATCCAGGGCAAAAGCTTTTTGTTTGATTTTTTGAATCCGGGTTTTGAGCGTGGTCAAATATTTTTTGTCCGGATCATTTTTGAGCGCTGCATTTACATAGTCATCCATCACTGCATTTTTCGCTTCAATCATTTCGGTAACATTCGCCAAAACAATATCTGGCAATAAACTGGCGTGACTGAGCCAAAAATCGCGATCTTCATCATCAAGAATCATGCATTTTGCAATCGCATTTTTGAGTCGTTTTTCTTTTAATTCCCGTTGTGTCATTTTTTTGATTTTAATATATCTGTTGATTATACCATTTTTTGGCTTATTTTTAAAGGGTTTCTCCATGTGAGTAAAAGCAAAGAAGGGGTTCTCCAATTTGGTCTTTTGTGCTAAAATATAGGGATATATTTTTATTTTGAGTTGAAATGGCCGATCAGCCAATTCCACAAAATCCGCCAACCTCTGGTGTTCCAGCAGCTAGTTCAGTTGTTGCACAGCCAACTTCCGTGCCTGCGCAAACGCAACCGCAAGTGGTCGCAGTTCCAGTGGAACCTATAACAGCACCAACGCCTGCCCCAGCTTCACCTGTTGCCGTTCAACCAACCCCTGTTGCGCAAGTTCAAACTCCAACCCCTGTTGCCGTTCCACCAGAAACCCAGCCTCAAGCTTCAGCTGTTGGCACCACAAAATCAGCGCCAGCTCAAGACAAAGCGCCACAATCCGTTGACCAAACCTTGGAAAAAATTAATCGCGGATTTAAAGAACGCGCCACAATCGAAAAAGCAAAACAGTTGAACATGCAGTACATCAACATCAGCGTGACTCCGATCAATCCGGATCTTTTAAAACTCATAACTCCGGAAGTTGCAAAAAATGCCCTTATCATGCCATTTTTCAAGATCGGCAAAAAAGTGCGCATGGCAGTTGCAGATCCGGAAAATCCAAAAACCAAAGCTGCTCTTCAAGATCTCATCAACAGCGGATACGAACTCAACATTAATCTTTCTTCTGATGATGGAATTTTGGAAGCCGCACGTTTGTACGAAGGCGAACAGTACCGTGTCAAAAAACAAATGGACACAAGCCTTTCGGAAGACAAAATCAAAGCATATGAATTAGAAATTCAACAACTTTCACTTCTCAAAACAAAACTTCCAACCATCAGTTCAGAAGAAGCCGTGTATTTGATCAGTGTTGGAGCCCTTAAAACCGGCGCATCCGATATCCATTTTGAACCTGACGAAAAAATTGTTCGCGTTCGTTTTAGAATTGATGGCGTGCTCCACAAAATTTTTGAAATTGATCGCGGAACATACACAAATATCGTGAACCAGATCAAATACCAATGCAAAATGAAGTTGAACATCAACAACGAACCACAGGACGGACGTTTTAGTTTTGTGGTCAATGATCGTAAAGTTGATATGCGTGTTTCAGATTTGCCAACAGAATACGGCGAAACATTTGTTTGTCGTTTGCTTGATAGCGGACGCAAACTTGTTGAGTTTGAAGAAATGGGTTTCTGGGGCGAAAATTTGCAGCACATGGAACATTTGACCCACATTTCTCACGGCATGATTTTGATTACAGGTCCAACCGGATCCGGAAAAACTTCAACGTTGTACACAATGTTGGACAAGTTCAATAAGCCGGAAAGCAAAGTCATCACACTGGAAGATCCAATCGAATATCATCTGCCAGGAATTTCCCAAAGTCAGATCAACGAAAAACGCGGCTACGATTTTGCCGGAGGATTACGCGCAATTTTGCGTCAAGATCCGGACGTGGTGATGATTGGTGAAATCCGTGATTTAGAAACCGCCGAAACAGCAGCACAGGCTGCATTAACCGGCCACGTTTTGTTGAGTACATTACATACCAACAGCGCAATCGAATCCATTCCGCGTTTGATCAATATTGGCTTGCCGCCATTCATGGTAGCCCCTGCGATCAACACCATTATTGCTCAACGTTTGGTTCGCCGCATTTGCCCAGCGTGTCAAAAAATCGAACCAGTTCCAAAAACCGAATTCGATGAACTCAGCAAAGTTGTAGAATCCATCAAAAAAATCCAACCTTCACTTACAGACCTCACCGTTCCAACCGAACTTCCAAACGCACCAGGTTGCGATGTTTGCAGTCATACAGGTTATAAAGGACGTATTTGCGTAGTTGAAATGGTAAACATAGATTTTGAAATGCGCGATTTAATTTTGAACAAAGCCAGTTCCACAAAAATGATCGAAGCCGCCCGCCGCAAAGGCATGCTCACCATGCGTGAAGACGGCGTTTTGAAAGTCCTCAAAGGCATCACCACTTTAGAAGAAGTCCACCGCGTCACTGCGATTGTGGAATAAATTGTGATTCCCACAAAAAGTTTTTATTCATTCGGACTACGCCTTTCATTTCCAATTGGGTTAAAAGCATGTGGAGATTTTGAATAGGCAACATGGTTTTTTCAGCAAGGAAATCTGTTGAAAAAGGTTCGGGTTGAAAAGCATCAACGACCTGCAATTCCTCTAAAGTTAATGGCGGGAGAGCTTTTTGTGATTGCAAATCATGGTCCAACAAAAATTTTGGAATGCTGATGAGTGGATGTGCTCCATCACTCAAAAGTTTCAAACAACCTTGTGCCTGTGGACGATGAATGTCGCCTGGAACCGCATACACATCGCGATTATATTCATTGGCTAGTCGGGCAGTCACAAGCGCTCCCGATCTTTCTCCAGCTTCAATCACAACAGTTGTTTCGCAAAGACCGGCAATAATCCGATTCCGTTCCAAAAATCTTCGGGGATATGCAGGATCGGAAGGCGGATATTCAGAAATCAGACTTCCACCAAACTCCAGAATTTTTTCAGTCAGACGATGATGAGTTGAAGGCGTGATTTCATAAAGTCCGGAAGCCAAAACTGCCACGGTCGGTTTGTGAATACTCACAGTTGCAAAATGTGCTACAGCATCAATTCCAAATGCCAATCCACTCACAATCGTTACATTTTGGAGAGCCAAGTTTTCCGCAAGCTCATAAGCAATTTTTTCACCATAGCTGCTTGGTTTCCGGGTACCCACAATCGCCATCATGTTTGCATGCGAATGTAGAGGCGCACCTTTGCGATAAAACAAATATGGTGCATCAGGAAGCTGTAATAAAACTTTTGGATATTCAACATGTTGGCGGCTCACGATCACAATATCTTTTTCCCAAACCATCGCAAACTCGGCATCCACATCAAATTTCCGCCTTCGTTCAACCAGCCGCCCCGCAAATTTTTCTCCAACACCAGCAGCCACCAATTCAGAAACCGAAGCCATTTCCCAAACATATCTCCAGTTACCAAACCGTTTCCACAAACGATCTAAAATCCTATATTCACAGCCAAAAACGCTGTTCACAGCATGAAGAAATTTTTCCACGGATTTCACGGATTGATTTTGGTTCGCCATAGACATAAAAAAACAGTGCACCGGAACAATACCGAATGCACTGTTAAATTTTTCTAAACAAAACCTAAAGATTATCTAAACGATTGCCAATCCCATTATTAATAGTTGTACAAACAACATTCATGAGTTCTTGATGCGTTTGATGTCTAATAAAGCCCCTTTCATTTAACAAACGACTTTCATGTAAAAGCTTTTTTAACATTGCTTCACGTTCAGCAACTTCTTCTGGAGTAGCCGGAAGTTGAGAAGTCATTTTAAGGCTCCAGAGTTTCAATTGTTCAGTAAGATAATTTTTTACATCTTCTTCCGTAAAACTTTCAGGGAGATTTCCTTGATCAGCCCATGTTTTTTTTACTTCTAAAAAAGCTGCTCCCGGAGCATCATTATCATTTACAGCTGCATTTTGAATCCCTTCTGCTTGTGAAAAATCTTTATTTGAACCTGCCTCCATGCGCATTGCCATAAACGTTTTTTAATGAATTGGCACGTAATATAACTTCAATCGCAAAAAAGTCAAGATTCTTCGCTCCCAACAATAGCAGAAAGCCAAATTAATCCTCAAACATCAACTGTTTTCCTGGCTTAAAGAAGCCCTGGCTCACGATTCGAACACCTTTTTCGGCAGTAACTTCACCAATGACGCGAGCTTGAATATCGTGGGAATCCATCACTTTTTCAATCTTTGCGAACTCATCGCTCACCACAATCATGCCGGTTCCCATGTTCCAAACTTCGTAAGCTTCTTTGTCACTAACTTTGCCCATTTCCTGAAGCTTTAACATCGGATCATGTGGAGACCACAAATTATCCAAATAAGCCCCATAATCGCCCAAAACACGTGTAATATTACCTGGAATTCCGCCACCGGTAACATGTGCCAACGCTTTAATGTCGCAAGTACGTTTTTCTTTATAACGACCAAGCAATTCCAGCAAAGCAGCCGAATAAATAAGCGAAGGAGTCAAAGCAATTTCACCCCAACTGTATTTTTTATCATAAGCTTTTTTAAACCATTTTTCGCCGTAAGCATTTTTTAAAACATGGCGAACCAAACTAAAGCCGTTCGAACGGAATCCGCGGCTTCGTAACCCAATAATCTTATCTCCTGGTTTCACATCTTTGCCAGTAATAAACTTCTTTTTTTCCACAATCCCAACCGCGGTCGCATTCCAGGTATTTCCACTCACCAGCGAAGGCATTTCCGCAATTTCACCGCCTGGAACCACAATTTTCTGTTCAATGCAGGCATTTTTCAAACCTTCCATCAACGGTCCGATCACTTTTTCTGAAACCTTATTCGTATCAATCGTGTTCGTAATCGCAATCGTTTCCGCACCCACACAAACCGCATCATCGCAAACCATAGCCAACAAATCGTAACCGAGCGTGTCATATTTTCCAACCGCATCAGCAATCGCAATTTTTGAACCAACGCCGTCGCAGTTTTCCACCAAATAAAAATCACCAAAATCTAAAGCTCCGGTAAACCCGCCATCCATTTGAACTGGTGCCCCGAACATATCTTTACGTGAAGCAAAAGTCTTTTTTGCAGCAGCATAAGCCAACGCAGAACACTTGTCCCCCATAGAAATATCAACCCCAGATTTTTTATAAACCCCAGCCATCGCAATCAAAATTAAGTAATTTCCATATGATACCCACTATGTTGACGGTCACTGACCACTTTACCATGATCAATCTTTACCACGCGTTTGCGGATTCGATCAACCAAAAGGGGATTATGAGTTGTCAAAATCACCGTAATTCCATCTTTATTAATCTTCAAAAACAGGTCAATGATGCCTTTTGCCGTGACCGGGTCCAAATTACCGGTCGGTTCATCCGCAACCAACAAATTCGGATGATGAACCAACGCCCTCGCAATCGCCAAACGCTGTTTTTCACCACCGGAAAGCTGATGTGGAAACTGATGACGCATCTCTTTTAAGCCCACAATTTCCAAAACTTCAGGAACACGTTTTTTAATATCCGCAGTTTCATAACCACAAACTTCCAGCGCAAAAGCCACATTTTCAAACGCATTTTTTTGCGGCAAAAGTTTATAGTCCTGAAAAACCACCCCGATCTTCCGACGGAAATACTGCAAAGCACGTGCATTCATATCATTAATCACATAGCCATCAACGCTGATTTTCCCCTGCTGAATTTTTTCCGAACCCATCAATGTATAAATCAATGTCGATTTTCCTGCTCCAGAAGGTCCGATTACCGAAACAAACTCGCCGCGTAAAATCGACAAATTCAGCTTATCCAAAACCGGTGTTTTTCCGTATTTTTTTGTAACATTCTCAAAAAGAATCATGGCGTCTCACAAAAACGTAAAGTACGCCCACTATACCAAAAACAAGCTCGCGAAGCCAGCCGCAGCGTTAGCAAAGATTTGCCAAAATTACGCACCCATCAATTTTTTGAGTTCAGCGAAAGCAACCCGCATTTGTTCCGCAATTCTCTTACGATCCTCATCAGTAATATCATTCAAACCTGGTTTATCGTATTCTCCAATCGTAAACTCAACTTTTTGAACTTCAGGAGGAAGAAAATCTGTAACATACGAATTTCCACCAAATCCGCCAACTGTTTTACCATTTTCATCAATTCTCATAATTCGAAGATGTTTTCCGTCGCGAATTTCTTCCGCAGTCAAAGGATCACCAAAATTATCAAAAGGCATCACTGCCAAAACACATTTATTTCCTTTTTCAAATTTTAATTTCAGTTTACTGTCAGTCATAATTTTTTTAATTTCGCGCTCAAGCATGCCCTCAGTCAAAAGTTTTTCAGCACCAATCATCTCGTAACACATCGTCTGATAATCAACAAAATCTACAGTTTTTTTATCTTTTGGAGGAAAAACCGCATTTGGAGGAAGTTTACTTCCACGATTTGCTTCGTTCGCGAATCTTCTCGCAATATTGCGACTCTCGTCACTAACTGAATTGTGATGGCTCATACCTTCTGGCATAGAATAATAGTTATTGTTTATTTTAGAGGAATTTTTGTTTATTGAGAACCTTTTTTGCTTTGCGTCCGAATGTTTTACGGCCCTGGTGGTGGAGGAAGCATCATGCCTCGACCGTTTCCAGTATTGGAATCATTTCCAGTTGGTTTATTTCTTTTGTTTGCGCCTTGTGGCGCTGTGCCCTGGTCTTGTTCCACTATAACAGGTTTTTTCTTTGCTAAGCTAATTTTTTGCTGCACAACAGGTTCTGGGGGTTTTTGTACAAATTCACCAATATCTCTTTGTAACGCTTGAGTTAATCCTTTTTGCCCTGCCATTTGAGGATTATGACATGCCTGAATATCATTCAATAATTGAGCATTTTTCGGATCTGTTTCCCAACCTGGATAACTATGATCCAGTGTATCTTTCACCATTTTCCCGTAAGCATAATTATCTTGAGATCTTCCGATAAATGCATTAATTTCTTCCGTTTTTATTCCCCGGGCTTCTAAACCTTTTCGAGTATCGTACATTTGCTGAGAATCAAAGCGATACGTAGCTGGCCAACCCCCGTGATTTTCGGTTTGTACATAATCAACAGGCGTATTATCGATAATTTTTACAGCATAAATATCCTTCCCATTCGCATCAACACCAACTTTAATCGCCAAAATATTTTGTTCTTTAATATCGCCATGAAATTTGCCATGTTCTTGATAAACAAGCAATCCATCACCAGCCTGCTGTAATAATTGTAAAGAAAAAACACCATCCTTTATGACATCATACGAATCCAAACCCATCGCTTTTTCACCAGTTTCATAAATGATAAAATCACTGCCAATTTGAAGCGGCGTAATAATATGATCATGATTCCATGATTGAATTTCATGAGCACCGTTTATTTCATCTACAAAGAAACCAACTTTATCAGCATGAGGATTTTTAATTGCCCCAAATTCCAATTGAGTACCACCTTCCGTCGTAAATGCTGAATGAAAAACTTCACCCATACCACCTTCACCAATTCGTTTACCTTTATAAGAAATAACTTTGTGAATTTTTCCATCAACACCTGTTGCTTCAAACTCAACTTTATCGCCACGAATCATGCCGTCTAAACATTTGTTGCTCACCATGCGGTCAGTATCGCTGTTCAAAAGAAGATCGTATCCAACCGGATCGCGGTCTTTAAGGCGCTGCAACATCTCAACAACATCGTTGCTGACAGGTTCACCATTTTTTAATTTTTTAGCTGTCTCATTTAAAGTTCTTTGGAACTCAGCCAATTTGTCCGGGTCCTGGCGCAAATCCGATAATGTCCTTGCATCCTTATTCGCGTCTTTTTGATGTTCAATTTTTTGTAAAATTGCTTCTTTGTTCAATTCTGGATCCAATTTGAAAGTTCCATCTTTAAGACCAGCCTCAAGCTGTTCCAATCCAGATTCATTATTCACATCGCTAAAAAGTTCCTTTAAAATATTTTCAGTAATCGGAGCTTTTCCATCGTTAATTAATTGCTCACCAATTTCACGACCCTCTGGCGTTTTCATTAAACTATCAATAACCGCTGGGTTTGAAGCATCAATACGGCCAGCCTCAAGCTGTTCTTTAAGTTCATCAATGTTAAAATCACGTCCTCCCTTTACGGAAAGTTTGGCAACAATGTTTCCTTGTTGCTCAGCGTTTAATTGAATTTTTTTATTATTCACAACTTGCGTAGCATTCTCATTAATTAAGGCGTCCACTAACTTAGGACCTGCAACAATCGAACCATTTTCAATTGCGGAATAAACCTCGTACGTTGGAAATGTTGGCGCATCAGAGAACCATTGAGCAAGAGCCTGATCCAAAACTTTACCATCGCGTGGATCTTTTGCATCTTTTGAAAGTTTGTCAAAATAATCCAGAAGATCTTGGCCATGTTTTCCAGCAATACCCGTCTGAATTTTATCTTGCATTTTATTGCTATCAATATTCATTTGTGCCGTTTCGATTTTTGCCTGTAATTCCATATTTTCAAATCCAATTGCCCATTCCGGATGAGCAGCTTTAAGAGCCATACGAGTTTGCCAATCACCTTTTTCTAAAGCTTTTGCGAATTTCTTATTCGCATCAACAGCAGCAGGATCCTTATCATCAACCAATTTTTTCAATGGATCTTCATTTGCCGAATTTGCCTTCAAAAGTTTTTCAGCTTTTTCCCGAGCCTCAATTTCTCCAAGAGTAGCCTTCAAAAGAGACGCCGATTTTATTTCAGCTTTGATTTCCTTTTTTTCAATTTCAACCTCAGCATTAATTTTTTTCATGAAAACATCGTTTGCATCTTTCGCTTCCTGTTCTCTTTTTTTAGCTTCAATTTCAAGTTTATCGGCTCCTGGTAAACCTTCTCCCTTGGCATATTCGGCTTTTGCTCGGGCATCTCGCGCAGCTTCATCAGCCTTGTAAGATTTTCCTGCTGCTTCGCCAATCGCTAAATCCTCTTTTGTTGGTTTATTTTCTTTGGAAACACCATGGTCACTTTCAGGAAGAAATTCATGACCGGCACCCATGGCCATAAATGTGATAAGGTTATCAGCAAAATCACTTCCAGTTACAACAGACATCAGTCCTGCATTAAAAGTGGAAGTAGCCGAAAGTTTGAGGAAACCCTTTCCAACCTTCATACCTGTGTTCACGACCTGTTCACCAAAAGGTGTAATAAAAGCTGCCGTTCCTTCTTTTGCTGCAGTTTTTCCAACAGCTTTTTCCAGAGTTCTTCCTGCAGCACCAGCTTCGCCTACAGCCTCAAGCACTTTCCCGCTTCCTTCAAAAATCAGGTTTAATAAACCATTGGTACCTAGGTCCTGAGTCATTGCCTTCAAAGAAAAATTTCTTATTTTGTCCGGATCAGTAAGATAACCCGCACCAGTCATACCGATAGTATTTCCAACGAAAAATGCAGCTCCGGCAGTCCGAGCCAAATTAGCAGTTGTCATTGCTCCTGCCAGAGTTTCAGATCCAACCACAGCCCCAGAAGCAAGACCACCACTTAAAGCCCCGATCGCTACAGCAAGTTCAGTGTACATAATACCAACAGCAAGCCCAGCAGCTTTATTGTTGAGTTCTTCAGAGGTGAATCCACCACCAACATCTTCGTCGGCCTTTCCAACTACACGGTGATATGCGTCTTTCCAGGCTGCCTGTGTATTGGCATCAACTGGGGGTGGCTCAACATATGTCATATGTTTTGACGGATCAGCTTCGGTTCCAAAACCGCCACTGGCAGAAGAACTGAAATCAGGCTTATCAAATACATAATATCCAGTCTGGGTCATATCGAGATCAACAGCCTGTTTGGCCATTCTCGTCCACATTTCATCAATAAGACTATTTTCTATTTCACCTTTTAAATTTGGATGTTTGGCATCAAAATCTTTTTCCCAATCTGCAAGAGCCTGATTTTCTTTATCAATTTCCCAACTTAATTGAACATTTCCAAGACCAAGCTTGCGATTACGTTCTTGAATAAATCTTCCTTTCGCATTTTCTTTGGCACTTTTAATTCCTGCCTCAATCTGCTCATCTTTTCCTGGAATTTCACTAAATCGCTGAGCAACATAATCACGTGAAATAGTTGTTCTTTTTTCACTGATTTCTTTGCCAAAATACATCGCAAAATATTTTCTCGCGAATTGAGAGAGCCCCGCATCCTGTGCAGCTTTGGCAATTTTTAAAATATTTTGTTTTCGAACCGCTTCATCGGGTTCCGCCAACATATGTTCAATCACACTCGGATCAGTGAATGAAATCCCATTTTGTTCAACTTTATATGTTGCAGGTTTTCCAACCTTCGCCCAAACATCTTCAATCGTAAGATATTTACCCGAAGCCATCTCTTTTTCTACTTCGTCCAATTTTTTTAAACCATTTTCAACAGAGACAAAATGAACTTGTTGTTCATCAACTCCTGCAATACTGCCGTGTTGATGAGTAGCTTCATCAAGCATATAGATTTGTTCTTTGGACTGTTCAAATTCAATCCTCATAATGCCCTGCAAAATTCCGCGTGCAGAACCAATTTGAACGGTTTTATCCGGATTCCCTTGAAATTTATTGCAATAAGCCAGGAGATCTTTTTTGGCACCCTGCCAATCTTCGTTTTCAAATTTCCCAAAAGCTGCGTTCCATTCTTTGTCTTCTTCCAAGCCCAATTTTTGTGTAAGTTCGATGGATACTGAAGCTTGAATACCATTGAATTGATCCAGATAAGCTTTTTTATCTTTATCTGGAAGGTTTTTAAACTCATCGGTTTGCTCAGCTGTGACAATATCAACGCCATTGATATTACGTTTAACTATTTTGAAATAATTTTTGCCAAGTTTATCAAGACCGGAAACCAAATCATTTTGTTTGAACAACGTCAAAACCTGGCTCACTTCAGCAATATTGGAATCAATGACATGGCTTATTGAATCAAATTTAGTTTGTTGCTCTTTTGATAATTTTGTACGATCAATACCCAAAAGTTTTCCTTTGAGTGGGCACAATGATGAAAGCGTTTTGTCCACCGTTTCACGAAGATCTTTATCACTGAGATTCGGAGGATCACTTTGCAACATTTTATCGCGAAGTTCGAAAGTCTTCTTTAAACTATTTTTTACCGAATCATCACCTTCATTATAAGTTTTTTCAATGTCGCTCAAAACCGCATCAGCATCAACCGGAGCTTCATGACCTTCTGCAATTTTTTTCAATTGCACAGCCGATTCCTTCACTGCTGAATCAGCATAACTTTTCATCGCAAAACACATCGCCTTAAAATCAGGCGGAAGTTTTGTCGTATCAAAATCTGCAAGCGCAGCAGAAAACTTTGGCGCGTATTCCTGTGCTTCCTGATAAGCAATTTTCGCCGCATCGATCTCACCGGTTTTTGTTTCACCATCTTGTAATGTTAAAGCGTAATCAAGATGAATCTGACCTTCGTGCATTCGATTTTGAAGTCCTGTATACCCCATTCCATCTTTTGCGCCATTCCGGATTTCAAAAAATTCCTGCAATTCTTTTGGCATTTTTTCTTTTTTCTCGTCAGTTTCATATTCAAAATTTTCCAGGAAATAAATACGATCATCACTGAGTTGATCCATGGCATCATCAGCAGGTTTTTTAATTTTGTCGTAAACTTTTTGAAGATCAGCATTCGCCAAACTTCCTTGGTATTTAGTCAAATAACCAAGAACTCCATCTTGGCCCAAACTTTCCAGTGCGGAAGAAAGCGCCTGTTTATACTGAGCTTCATCTTGAGGATTTTTAGCATCCGCACCTTTTGCCTGAATTTTATTAATAATATCAAGTTGAGGCTGAACCTCTTTTTGAAAAGAAGCTGTTGCCTTATCCATGTCTGTAAAAAATTGCAAATTCGCTTCCACATCACCTGAAACTTTAGAAATTCTATCCGCACTCTGACGAATTGTTGAAAAATTATTTTCTTTGCTTTGCAAAAGAGTTTCACCGCTTGTGGCAGCTTTCACTAACAACCCTTTGATTTCAGTTTTATCTTTTGCCATCGCAGCTTTGGCATCAGGATCTTTAAGCTGTTCAGCTTTGGAAAAAGTATTTTGCGTTCCATCAACTTTTCCAAAAAACACTTCATGTTGAGTCTTCAACTCAGCTTCAAGTTGTTCATTCGTTTTTTTGCCTGACTCGGCTTCTTTTGTTCCGGCTTTTTTCTCTACATCCGAGACCTGGCCTTGTTCTGCGGAAAAATCACCCATAAATTTATGAAAGATTTTGTTTTAAGAACTGATCTGCATTTTCTTCTTTCTGACTTTGAGCCTCAAAAAATGTATTCGCTTTTCGTTTTGCTGCATTTCCTTTTTGAACAATCTCTTCGCCAAGTTCAGGATTTGCATCAACTCCAGCTGCAACCATTTCATTCACATGACTATTTTGTTTCACTAATTCATCATAAAAAAACTCCACCGCACTCACTGGCAATGTGCGATAATTTTTGAGCCAATACTCACGCGTTTTGTCGTCAACGATCAAGCTGCGGTCGAGCTCAGCAATAAAATTTAGATAAAGTTTTTCGTCAGCCATATTTTTTTGTTTTTTATTTTGGTTCACAGTTTTCCCATTTCATCATTTTATTATACCATTTTTAGCTAAATTTTTCCATTCAAAAGGCCACCTAAAATTGAGGGAGAACTCCGTTGAAAAAAACGCCAAATTGTGGTAAAATAAAAAGAAAAATAAACCAAAACTCAAACCAAGATGAAAATCCAAGAACTCAAAAAGATCTTCAACAAGTACAAAAAAATCTTCTATGTGGCTACGCCATTAGTGCTCACCCTTGCAGCATTCACCACAATGATTTTTCATATACCTTTTGTATATGCCGCAACACTTCCACCAACAAACTTTAAAATCATCAGCGTAACACCAAACATCAATGACAAAACAAAATATGACGTTAAATTAGGCTGGGACGCAGTCAATGGCGCAAGTTTTTACACTGTGAAAGCATCGCTTGCAACAGGCGGACCATACGCAGCAGTTCCACCAACATCCATGACAGCAACAACTGCAACCTATGCAGCCGTGAGTCCTGGGATTTTTTATGACGTAGTAACCGAAACTGCAAGTAACGTTGAAAGTCCACCATCAAACGAAGTCACACTCATCATTCCTCCAAGCAATTTAAAGTTGGCAACAATGGTTCCAAATGGCCAAAATAAAGATGTCACATTAACATGGGATGCAGTGCCAGGCGCAGATTCATATACGATTTTGGCTTCTTCCACAGCAGGAGGACCATATGCTCCGATTTTTCCAATAACAACAACCAATTCTGAAACATTTTTAAATGTAGCTCCAGGAACCTATTACGATGTTGTGGTAGCAACAAAAGGCAATGTCACAAGTTTTCCTTCTGCAGAATTAAAAGCAGTTGTTCCTGCTGCCGCGACTCCACCACCACCTCCTCCAGCACCAACACCGACCCCACCACCAGCTTCCTCAGATTCTGACAATGATGGAATTCCTGATAGCCAGGATATGTGTGCCAACACGCCAAGTGGAACAGCAGTTGGAGCAGACGGTTGTCCAAACACTTCTGGCGGAACTGGAAATGATCCATTAAGCGAATCTGAACAAGCATTAATTCCGGCACCAGACATCGTAAGTTGTCAGATTGTAAATCCAACCGTAGTGTTGAGTGAAAACAAAATCACGCTCGTTCGATGCAAACTCAAACCACCGGCATACATCACAGTTTGGATTATCAAAGGCGACTACACACCTCCAGAAGATCCAGATCCTACAGCAGTTGTTAAGACTCTCGCTTTCCAAAAACCAACATCCGATTTTGGATTCACGTACAGTTGGGACGGAGTTGATAATTACGATTCAAAAGTTGAAGAAGGCGATTATACATTCGTTGTTAAAGCCCAACAAAACACAACGGACAAACCTGATATTTCTCTCCAGAAAATTAAGGTTATTCAAGACGAACCAATTCAAACCCAAGAACAAACCCAGGAAGTAACACCAGCACCAACTCCCGAACCTCCTGCAAGACCAGCTGCCCCTCCAACTCCGCCGCCACCACCTCCAGCTCCACCAGTTCCAAGCAAATGTCCTGGCGTAAACTATCCAAACGACATTGCCAATCATTGGGCAAAAGATTTCATCAATGTTGGTTACGATTATTGTATTTTTAGCGGATACGCTGACGGATCTTTCCATCCGGATGGCAACATCAGTCGTGCTGAAGCCGTAAAAGCTGTACTTGTTGCAGCAGGAATTTCCCCAAAACTTGGTTGTTACGATTTAGATTGCGGAACCCCATTTGTAGATCTCATCAGCTGGCAAAGTCCTTGGATTCGTGGAGCTTGGGATAACAAAATTGTGAAAGGCGTAAGCGCAACACTTTTTGCACCACAACGACCAATCACTCGTGGTGAAGCAATTGTTTTGATTGCCAAAGCTTACAAAATCCCTCCCCACAAAAACTGCTACACACCAGCTTGCGGATCCGGCTATCCATATAATTTCTTCCTCGATATCACAGACTCAGTTCAAGGATCATATCTCCGTGCATTGTGGGACAAAGGCATTATCAAAGGAACAGGTCCGAACGCTTTCACCCCAAACCGTTTCCTCACCCGTGCAGAAATGGCGACTTTAATTATCAAAATCGGCGAAGTGTTAGGAAAAATCCATGCTTCAGGATCACAAACAACTTCAACCCAAACAAGCCAAACAACAAAAACTACAACAACCACCCAATCCTCAACTCAGGCACTTACCACATCTGGCTCAGCCCCAAATTCTCAAACCACGGGGACACAAACCAACAGTTCAACCCAAACCAGCGTTCAATCAACATCGGTTGATCCCTATGGAACAAGCCAAAGTTCCACGGAACAAGTGGTAACGAAACAATAGAACAAAATTTATTTGTGATACTTCTCATGAACCTCACGCAAACGTTTGTTTGTTAAATGCGTGTAAATTTGAGTAGTCGTAATCGAAGAATGCCCAAGCATTTCCTGAACCGAACGAATATCCGCACCATTCACCAATAATTCCGTAGCAAAAGAATGCCGCAAAACGTGAGGCGTAACTTTTTTGATGATGCCGGCTTTTCGTGCATAATTGCGAACCAAATATTCCACCATCACCGTACTCAATCTTCTTTTTTCCCCAAGTGTAATATCTTCAGCAGCCCGACCATGACGATAATTCAAAAACAACGGCTCAAAATTATCATCACGCAATTTTAAATAATCCTGAATAATGGTAGCCGCACGTTCAGACAAAAATACGATTCGGGGCTTTTTCCCTTTTCCACGAACCATAAACTCTTTGCGAACCAAATCCACCTGAGCCCGATTCAAAGAAACCAATTCACTCACACGCAAACCAGTGGAATACAAAGTTTCCAAGAGCGCGCGGTCGCGCGCCACCCGAATCGCATTCGCCGCAGAAGTTCCCGCACCCGCACTAACCGCTTCAAACAGCCGTTCAAGCTCTTCACGCGACAAATATTCAACCGTTCTTTCCGGGATTTTACTCAAATCAATTTTTTCTGGAGAAAGCGTTGGAATATCGTTCTTAATCAAATATTTCAAAAACGCCCGCAACGCAATAATGTGATAATTCTGGGTTTTGGTACTCAATAGCTGTTCGCCTTTTTCATTTTCCAGCCTGTTCAAATACAAACGAAAATCCTGAATTTTTTCAATCGAAATCGTTTTCGGTAAAACATCAGCCCCGATCCAACTTTCAAATCTTTTCAAATAATGACGATAATTTTCAACCGTCTTTTGCGATTGGTTTTTTCCAATCTCCGCATGTTCCAAAAACCGCACAATCAGTTCACCGAGTTTCATAGGCAACAACTAAAGATTTGCTTTGATTCTAGCCTAAAAAATGCTAGCCTGTATAGAGTAAAAAACATTTTTATGAACATCCCTGAACACAAAATAAAAGCAGCAGCCGTTTTTATTCTCGCCTTGGGAATCGGTATTGGTGTTCCGCTGTACAGCAGAATCCAAAACCAGAATCTCCAAACGTCAACGCTCACAACTCCAAACGAGGGAACCTCCTTTGCAGAAAATCCAACAGCATCTTCATCAACAAACTCAAACAATTCCAACGTTTCGCAAATCCCGCTTCCACCACCGGCAATTGTTTCAAATCAAACGAATTCCTCAGCAACAAACTCTTCGTTTGGTTTTCAATGTATCGCCAATCCATCATCGGTGAAGGTCAGCGATCCAGTTATTTGGGCAGTCAGCACATTCAATCCGGCAAATCAAAATTCCCCGACCTATATTTGGACAGGAGCAGTCACTGGCGAAGGCCAATCCATTCAGGAAAGTTACGACAGTCCAGGAACATACAATGCCACCGTCATGTTCCACGACAGCCAAAGTGGAAATCAAAGCGCAACCTGTTCCGTTCAGGTTTTGGCGAACCAAAGTTCCGCGAATGCTACAAACACGTCACTTTCCTCAGCTGCACCAAACTCCTTTAGCCCGGCAATCAGCCCAAATCCACCCGCAACAATTTCTTCTACCACAACAGATTCAACTTTAGCACCTCCACCAGAAATGATTTCGTGCACATTGGTAAATCCAACCATTGTGCTGAGCCAAACCAAAATGAGTGTCATGAAATGTATCAACAAACCACCAACACTCATCACAGCATGGGTCATCAAAGGGGATTACACTCCACCGGAAAATCCGGATCCAACATCAATCATCAAAACTTTTGTTTTTCAACAAGCCGATTACGATCAATCCGTAAGTTTTAATTGGAACGGCATCGATAATTACGATAATCCAGTGCCAGCAGGGAACTATACATTCATTGTTGAAGGCCAAAAAACCGCAGATGGAAAACCAGATATCTCTTTCCAAAAAATTCAGGTCGTCCAAAATGTTGATGGCCAAACCCAAGAAATCACACAACAAACATCAACAACTTCATCACAACAAGTCACCATCGATCCTCAAACTGGCGTAGCCACAACGAATATCGAACCAACGCCGCCTCCAACCCCAACACCTGCCCCAACTCCATCACCAGTGCCAACCCCAACTCCGGTTCCGCCTCCAGCACCAATCCCAAGCCGTTGCACCGGCGTGAACTATCCAACTGATATTGAAAACTATTGGGCAAAACCACTCATCAAACTTTCATACGACAACTGCGTTTTTGCTGGCTACAGCGATGGAACTTTTCATCCCGAAGGCAAAATCAGTAGAGCAGAAGCGCTAAAAGCCACATTGCTTGCAGCAGGAATTCCACCAAAACTTGGATGTTTTGATGTTGATTGCGGAACACCTTTCCTTGATCTTCTTCCTTGGCAAAGCCAATGGGTTCGCGCGGCCTGGGATCAAAAAATTGTGAAAGGTGTGAGTGAAACACTTTTTGCACCTCAACGTTTTATTACACGTGGCGAAGCAATTATTTTGATTGCGAAAGCTTTCGGAATTCCTCCACACCAAAACTGTTTCACCGCAGGTTGCGGAGCCGGATATCCACTCAATAATTTTTTAGATATTACAGACCCGACCCAAGGTTCATACATTCGTTCAATGTGGGATTTAAAAATTATTCAAGGAACAGGCCCAAACACATTTACCCCGAACCGTTTGTTGACTCGTGGTGAAATGGCAGCAATCTTAATGAACACAGCACAATCCTTGGGAAAAATTAAAAACCCATCTCCACAAAACAATTTATAAATTTCTGATTTTCTCATGTCATTTTTGCAAAATTTTCACAAAAAATTCGTGAGCATTGTTGCAGCAAGTGCCACAATGGTATTAATGTTTATGCCGCTTGCACAAGCCGCAAGTACAACAATTCAAAACGTCACTATCGGGTCAGTGGCTGCTTCTCCAGCCATTTATTATCCATCAACCGGATTACTCAATTTAAGTTATAGCCTTTCCAATTCAAGTGGTGGCGCGGACATCAGTGCAGAAATTTTCAAAACCTCAGATCTTGATGTTCCTGTAAAAAACTGGGGATTCGCAAACCAATCCAATGGCAGAAAAAATTTCACTTGGGATGGAAAAGATGATTCAGGTAAACGCGTTCCAGATGGCGATTACGTTTTTAAAGTCAGCGGAACAGACGGATCATTTATCATTGAAGAACAATCAGGAAATTTTACCGTGAGCAGTGTGCCGATTCAAACCAAATGCGCAGGTTTTAGTGATATTGATGCGAATAATGCTGATTGCCCAGCAGTGTCATACGTAAAAAATATTGGAGCCATGACAGGAAATCCTGACGGAACTTTTGCTCCACAAGGTTCACTTCAACGCGACCAAATGATGAAGATCGTCTTGGTCACATTCAAAAAATTTAATGCACAAACAGATTATTGTGCTGGCACCAAACCATTTCCCGATGTTACTCAAACAGCCTGGTCTTTTCAATACATTTGCCAAGCCAAAACCTTGGCAATCACGACAGGCTATTTATCCGGTCCAGATGCCGGTTTTTACCGACCGTCCCGTTCCGTCAACCGCATTGAATTTCTCGCAGTAGTTTTAAGAAATATCAGTGACGTTATTCCTCAAAATACAGTTCCATCATATGCAGATGTGGAACTGAATCAGTGGTTCACCGGCTTCGCAAGATACGCTTACGACAACAATCTTTTCAATCACCCAAATCTTTTCCCAACCAATTTTATGGTTCGTGTTGAAGTGGCTCGCGTCCTCTTTAAATTGCATCAAATGGGGAAAATCTAAGGTTGAGCTGAATGTATATCTTCTTTGCAAAGGTTTGCAGTTTCAACATTTTCGCCATCAGAAAATTCTGAAGATCTTTTTTCATGATCTGCAGTTTCATTTCCATTATTGACCATAGTTTCATCAATATTTTCCTCACCAATAAACGGTGTAATTCCGTGCTCAACAGTTTCAGGTTTTGAGTGAAAAATCGGTTGAACTTGTTGAAGCAAAGCCGGTTCAATTTCCTCATGTGCTTCATGTTCCAGAGAGCCCACACGTTTGTATTCCAAGCCATAATTCTTACTCCACGAACCGCCAGTAAAAATTTTATTGTACACAAGCCGCACCACCGAACCAGTAAAACGAATCGCAGCCATTTCGCGATGTTCATGAAACTGTTTGGCGTGAGCAATTTCCGCAAACAAAGGCCTGTCCACAAACTTATCTTCTGAATTCTCTTTAAAAATCGGTTCAGCAACAAGATGAACCGTGTGAGTAAAATCGTTAAACATCGATTTAGCATCGTATCCTGTTCCCAGCCATTTTTCTGCGCCCCACCGAATTTTTGGACTCCCGTTATCTTCCACAGCTTTCCACAACGCATCATAATATTCCCGATGAAACGGCCTTTGCTGAACCGTTTCCTTTGTTCCACCGGACAATTCATAATATTTAGGATCATTATCCGCAATAAATTTTTTAATATCCTCCAGTCGCCATGTTTGAATATCTTTTGGAAAAGGTAATTTTTTTTCATTACAAATAGTCTCCAGATTATCGATCCAAATATCTCGCACATCTTCATCACTCAAACTCTCCTTGCCCGATAAATAATTCAAAATATGTTGAGTTTTTGGATCACTGTGAACATATTCAATCTCACCATCATCGCCAATAAATTCTGTTACTTTTTCATTTGGAAAATAACCGTCATAAACCGCATTTCCCAAAACAGCCACAGCAACAAGTGTTTTAATACCATTTCGTAACGTCAAAACCCGCCTCGAAGGTTGAGTTTGAGGCCTAGTTTTTTCCGCACCGGCAGATTCCGATCCATGTTCACCATTGTTTACCGCTGATTCCATCTCCATTTTCATAGACAAAAATGAAGGAAACAACTTTATACTCAATCATAACTCAGCCCAATCTATTAAACAAGAAATTGCTTATGAACGTAAGAAAGCACCAGATTGACAAATAAATAAAAAATGATAAAATGCATATCTATAACTTTAAGAATAGGTATGAAACTTTCCACTGGATTAGCAATAAGTGCCTTAAGTTTAGGTTGTAATCTTGAAGCAACAAATGAGGTAAAAACACCTCATCGTGCGATAATTTCTGAACAAAAAGACACCAGAAAGAATCTTGAAAAATTTATCGAACAACCAAATCAAGAGCTACGGGCTTGTTCACAAGAAGAGGAAGATTTATGTAGACAAGGATATTGTAGTCATGACGTATGTAAATCTCGAAAGCAAAACCCTGAACCACCAATAAAAGACGATGGCAAAGATCTCTGCGACCATGGTTATTGTTCTCACTAATTTGAGACAACTGTTCATTAGAAATTAAAAATCTGAGGTGTATAATCAAATCATCCTCAGCTTTTGTAGATGCTCAAAACCCTCAAAGAACTTTTGGCAGACGAAAAACGAACGTTAGCGCCATACGCCATGCACAGCGCACAAAGCCTGGGCCGTTTTCACAAAGAACGGGTAGACAACACCCGAACCCCATTCCAACGCGACCGCGACCGCATCATTCATTCCAAAGCTTTCCGCAGACTTCAGGCCAAAACCCAGGTTTTTGTTTCCTATTTTGGCGACCATTACCGCGACCGCCTCACCCACAGCATTGAAGTTTCCCAAATTGCCCGTGACGTGTCCCGCTCTTTAGGTTTAAACGAAGATCTTGCCGAAACAATGGCCCTCGCTCACGATTTAGGACATCCACCCTTTGGACATGGAGGAGAATTTGCCCTCGATGATGTCATGAAAGATTTTGGCCTCCATTTTGAGCACAACGAACAAAGCCGCCGCATTCTGGAAAAACTTGAAACCATGAATCCGAATTATGATGGATTAAATCTGTCTATAGAAGTCCTGGATGGTCTTTTAAAGCACGAACAATCGCATCATCTTGCTCATATCAAATTCCAAACATCCGCCCATTTAGAAAGCCAGGTTGTGGACATGGCGGACGAAATCGCCTATACCAACCACGACATTGACGACGCCCTTCGTTCTGGCCTCATTACATTGCAACAAATGCGCAAATTCAAACTCTGGTGCCGCGCCGAAAAAGATATTCAAATACAATATGGAAAAAACATTGATCTCAAGCGCCTCCAGAGTCGCGTGATTAGTCGGATGATTTCGTTGATGATCCAAGATTTATGCAAAACCAGTGAACAAAACATCAAAAAATTCCGCCTCAATTCAATCGACGATGTCCGTAGACACAAAGGCAAAATTGTCGACTTCAGTAGACAACTCAAACCAGAAATCAAAGAACTCCGTCAATTCCTGATGCAAAACTTCTATTACAATCCAAAAGTCGCACGTCAAATCGATCGTGGCAAAAAACTTCTCAAAAAACTTTTTCTGTACTACATTAAAAAACCACAGGAACTTCCCGAACCTTACAGAAGCGAAATAAAGCTTGGAGAAGCCAAAGAAATTGTGGTAAAAGATTACATAGCAGGCATGACCGACCACTATGCCGAAGAGCAGGCCCGAGCGCACGGCGCGAGGGCGTAGAGATCCGGCTCTGCCGGGCTCGAAGCGCATAAAATAATAAACTCCAAATGATCTGTCCAAAGTGCAAACACGAAGAAACCTCGGTATTGGATTCCCGCGACACCCATGAAAAACGCGAAATCCGCCGTCGCCGCGAATGCGAAAACGAAAAATGCAAACACCGTTTCACAACGTTTGAACGTGTCGAAAGCACGCATTTCATCATCATCAAAAAAGACAATTCCCGTGAAAGTTATGATCGCCAAAAACTCGAACGCGGCCTTTGGCGCGCCTGCGAAAAACGCCCAGTGAGCAAAGAACAAATCGAAAAACTCCTCAACAGTCTCGAAGAAGACATGGCCAACATGGGCAAAGAAATCCACTCCCGTATCATTGGCGAAAAAATCATGGATCGCCTCCGCAAAGTAGACGATGTCGCCTACATCCGTTTCGCCTCTGTCTATCGACATTTCAAAGATTTGGAAACCTTCAAAAAAGAACTTTCCAAGCTCATTGACTAGACATTCTTGTCGATCGACAGCCAAATCAAATTATCAAAAATCCTAACTTTGGTTAGGATTTTTTTTAATACTAAAGTGTAATGTACGATTGTCGTAATGCCGATATGCAGCAGCCATAGAATAATTGCTCGGTACGCCCTCTCCATTATTGATTCTAACGTTGGCGCTGGGGCAAGCAACCATCCCACCATCATCAACAAAATCTGAATCAATAAACTCCTTTAAAGTATTCATAACTTCTAAAAATTCTTCTTCTTCCATTGGTAATGTGCCAGTTTTTTCAGCTTCAATCATCCATTGTTGAATAAGAAAAGTCACCCTGGTATGAATATCCAAAACATCGATCGTTTCAGCACGGTGGGCGTCTTTTGAAATGATAAATTGACCTGAACTTTCCAAAAGATCAAAAAATTCTCGAAATCTGGCATCCATAACACCACTCATTTTTCCCCGATAATATTTTTTTAATAGAGCTTCAACTTTTGGTGTAAGTTCATCCGGCAAAACATTATGCCCTTCAATTTTGTGAATATCCCCCAAATAAAAACCTGAAATAGGTGAATAGCCACCAAGTTCTGATGCTGCACCCACGCGAAGTGATCTAAATTGTGATCCAAATTTTCCAATAACATCAGGGTTTGTGCTATCTACTATTGAAAGCAAAGGGCTAGGCCGTCCGCCAAAATGGTGAATTAAAAGCCTATTTTTAAAAATTTGATCATAGTTTTCATAATTTGATAAATCCACAAATCTTGGATGTGATTCAGGGAATTGGACATAAAAACCCCGAAGGTTGTGCTTCGGACCATAGTCAACAAACACAATTTTTCCACCTTCCGCATCATTGTACGTATGAGCTTTAATATTTTCCGTCGTTGCATGTCGCAGAATGTGGGTATGTTCTCTATCTTCAGCACCATCGGAAGTAACAGTCGTTAATCGAATTACAGTGTCTGGCCCGATTTGATGCTGCTCAAGCTTCTGATAGTTTTTCCAATCGCTCAAAGTCTCTTGAGATTCTCCGTGTTCTATTGCTAGATTCATAGACTAAAATATAAAATTGAAGCCTAAATTGCCACAATTTACAAATAAAGTCAATACATGTATACTAATCAAGCATTACAATAAATACATGAGCATCCAGGAACATTCCGAAAGCCTAGAAACACAAACTCCCACCATCCGGCTGGAAGTTTTTCGCCATGACGAAAAAGACCTAGCTGATGAAGATCACGTGGCGCAACTCACAACCAAAGGCAAACTCGCCGCACTCGAAGCTGGCCGCAAAAAGCAGCCGCATTTAAACGAAGGATATGTGGTCGCAAGTCCTCGTGAACGTGCCCTTCATTCCGCAATTTTGCAGTTTTTTGGGCCGCAAATTGAAGACCTTGATCTCCACAACGTTTCTCTTCAAGAAGCTCTTGGAAAGCTCAAAGAACACGAATCAAAAATTAAAACTGACGAACGCTTAAATTTTCACGTTGAATCACATCCCGAATTCAACGCCAGATTTTACGATGAATACGGCAAAAAAGAAGGAAACCGCACCCTCGATTTTCAGCGTGAAGACAGCGATCAAATGATTTTAGGCATCGCAAAACGCATCAAAAACATCAACGATGATGGAGCAGTGAGTGTCATGAAAATCAAAGGATTCAAACGCATGGTTGGCGATTTAGCCGAAGTCCTTTACGAATATTTTCAAAAACTTCCAACCTGGAAAAAATCTTTCGAACAAAATCCCAAAGATTACGACAGTTCCGAAATGCAAATTTTTATCGGAACCCATTCCCAAAACGTCGAATGTTTTCTCATGAAGATTATTGAAATGAAACTCGGTCCACAAGCCTTGGAAGATTTCCTCAAACAACTCGATAACCGCAAAAGTTTTATTGGCTATTCAGAAGGTTTTAGCCTCACTGTTGAGGAAAAAGACGGCCAACCTTCCGCAGTTCTCCAATTCAAAAACAGCACGTTCCAAATCACTGAACAAGACCTTAAAACCATGGTCCAGGAACGCGACGAATTTAACGAACAAGTTCAGCAAAAAATCGAAGAAGATCCGGACGCGGTTTAACTGCTCTTTTTCTCATACCAAAACGATTCTGCTTGATCGTTTGCGATATAATAAGGAGAATATATTTCATATTCTACATCTTCACCTTTTTCATTTTTAATTTTCACTGTACTGTTTCTCCTTTTAACCATTCCTTTAACCTGATCATTCGCTGCTGTAAATTGCCATAGGGTATCAGCTCTTCTCACAAACTCTCCTTCATCCATTGGCAAAGTGCCAGTTGCTTCTATCTCATCAAACCATTGAGCAATCAAATAACCGACCTTTGTGCGGATATCAAGAAGATCAATCGGCATACGCATGGCAATATCTTGGTAAACATTACTTCCCAAGCCCTGCTTTATTCCATCATAATCGCCCTGCATTTGCGAACTCAAGTTACCGCGATAATATTTTTTCAAAAGCTCTTTTGCTTTAAACGTTACTTCATCAGGTAGGATTTTTTTTGCACTAATTTCTTTAACTACATCTATTTGGTGAGTATTCCCAAGAAGTCCTCTGAAAGTTAAAACAAATGGCTCATCAACACGGAGACCTCCCTGAATTCTTCCCCATACGTTTCCTTCCGCCAGATCTCCACCAGAATCATGAACAATCACTACCATGGTATCTGGAAGCATATCTGCCAAGTTTTGAAAATCTTTGTTTGATAAATCTGAAAACATTAGTTCAGTCGAAACTCCCAGCAGTTCCATGACTCTTTCTGGTTTTCCGGGCCTTTTGATCATTTTTAAACGGATCACCGATCCAGGACGCACTTGATCATGCAAAATGGAGTCACGACTTTCCAAGTCTTCGTCATCGTACTCAAGTCTTAAATTTTTTGGGATATCCATATTCGTTGAAATAATGGAAATCAATATAGCCATTCATGACAAAAAAGTCAATTTGGCCCATTCAATCACGCTTTTGAACTCTTTCTGCGAGCCTGTTCAACACAATACGCCAGATAAAAAGTGTGCATATACACCGTCCACCAAATCAACGTGGTCACCACAAATGAACCAGCAGAAGTTGGATCCTGAAGTTGAGAATACAACGAAAAACCTTTTTCATACGTCCACAAAACCATTGCCGCAATCATGGCCCAGCGATGGCCTTTATAAATAAAAAATCCAATAACCAAAAGGACTGCAACATCAATAAATGAATACATTGCCGTCGGATCCTCACTCGAAAGAAGAACAAGAACCGTTGTCAAAACACCACTAAGAATCAACAAAATAAAACTCACCTCGCGGTAAGACTCCCAAGGTTTTAGCGTTTTATAGGCTTTAACCTGTGTTTGAAATTCCGCACTTTTTTCATCAACTTGCCACCACAAAATCCAACCCAAATCAAAATTCGCTTTCTTAACAGGTTTTTTCTCTGAATGTTCTTTTGTTTCGTTGTGGTGATCCATAATCTGGAATGAAAAAATTTTAATGAATTTACAATCATCCGTTGGCACTTGTTCAGAAACCCCACTCACATTTTTGCTGTCTTTTTGCTATACATTTCGTGAGTGACTTTTGTGCACGTCTACAATCTTCTACTTTGCAGCCTTTTCATGGCTCACCACAATCCCTAAAATATCTTTTTGTGTAATATAAAAAGGAGTTTTTCCATCAACGCAATCTTGCATTTTTAAAGTGGAATCAGCAAAACATAATCGTGAATCAGAACTTTTTGTACGAGCGTCTCCTAAAACAAAATAACCATCTTGCGGAACTTTAAACGTATCAAATCCTTCTCCAACAGGCCCAGTTATATTTTTATAGGCATCACCCAAATAAGGTTCATCCAAAATCATACCGGTTGGATTTTGAGCATTTATAATATTCACAACATTATTAGCTAATTTAACAGTTTCTCCAGGAAGCCCAATAACACGTTTTACAAGCCGTTGATTAGCTATATTGGGATTATTAAAAACCACAATATCGCCGCGCTTCAAATCAGTAGATTTTTCAATATGTAAAATATCCGTTTCAGAAAGAGTTGGTTCCATGCTTGGTCCAAGCATGCTAAATATTAAGCTTGAATCGGATTGCTGAGAAGAAATCTGTGTGGTTGCATTTTGCGGAGTACATGCAGCAAAAAGAACTAAAACCGAAATCCCAAGCAAAAACTTTTTCATATCATCAAACAAAAATTTTTAATTATTTTTCGCAATTAATCGTTTCGCAGGAGCTTTTTGAGGCTTGTCTTCAGCTTTTCCGGCGTCCGCAGGTTTTGCCTCGCCAGCTGAACCACTCCCAATAACCGCAGTT
>Ga0070667_100000967_pt1 | contig 26443 bp, 32 predicted proteins | sample KBSS33metaG_FD_64659 | JGI IMG/M metagenome (GOLD analysis project Ga0070667, IMG submission 64659) | Switchgrass rhizosphere microbial communities from Kellogg Biological Station, Michigan, USA - KBS S3-3 metaG | ecosystem: Host-associated > Plants > Roots > Rhizosphere > Soil ...
CGGCGGCGCCGCGCTGATTTCGGCTCTCCGGGCTACGCCCTCCGAGCCGCAATCAGCGCACCAACCCTAGCGGACAACTAATGTGCTACAGAACCGGACAGTTCTACTTGCTACTAACACCGCTGCAATTTCAGCCTGCAATTCAGCCTCACCGCTGACAGATCGCCCACCGTCTAAATATAGCCATGCTCATGCCGAGGTGATGTTCCGCGCCGCGTGTAGAATTGCGTTCGGCTCACCTCATCTGGAAAGGGTTCTGCAGATGCTGCTGATCGGCATGTTTGACTCCCCATTCGTCCGGCGCGTAGCGGTGTCGTTGAAGCGAGTCGCAATCCCATTCGAACACGCCAACTGGTCGGTCGGCGCAGACCACGCGCGGATTCGCGAATACAGCGCTCTCGGACGAGTGCCGACACTGGTACTCGACGACGGCACGGCTCTGACGGATTCGAGTGCGATCCTCGACTACCTGGACTCGACGCTCGGCGCCGAGCGTGCTCTCGTACCGCCCTCCGGGACGCCCCGCCGCGATGTGATGCAGCTCGTTGCACTCGCCCTCGGCGCCGCGGAGAAGGGGCGCGAACAGATATACGAGCGTGTGTTCCGCCCGGCCGAGAAGCGGCACGAACCCTATCTCGAGCGCTGCCGCAGCCAAATGCACGGCGCGCTTGACGAGCTCGAGCGTTGGCGAGCAGGCCATTCGGGGTCGTGGATAGCCGGCGAGCGACTCACGCAGGCGGACATTACGATCACCTGCTGTTGGACATTCCTGGTCGAGTCGGTTGCGCTCGAGACAAGCCCTTATATCAAGCTGGCCTCACTGGCGACGCGCTGTGAAGCGTTACCGGAGTTCGTGGCGACGCGCGTACTCTGGAGTGCCCCGCGCTCGTAAGCCTTATGAGTCGAGACCATGAAGTCCGGCTGCAGGCAGCGATTGAAACGAACCGACTCATACAGCTATCCGATGATAAAAATTTAACAATTCCCCGATCCGTCGGCGACCGCGACGTCCTGGATCTCGTGGAGCGTGGCGCGCTGCGAAAGGACCCCGGCGGCGGGCGGAGCACGAGCTACTCGCTCGTTATCGACGACGGAAATCAACACTACCGACCCACAAGTGACAAGGTCCAGCCATTACTCGCCGACCGGCTTCGGCGCAAATTAACTAGCTGCGTAACCGACCACGATAGTAGGATATGGCAAGGGGCCCTCTGAGCGTTATATGCCTATACGCCGATCGCAACGAAATACGACTGTTCAACTCAGTTGGGAAGAGCAACGCCGCCTTGAGGGCCAACGGTTCATCGAGGGATGGGATTGGAAAAGAGTTTTCCGGGATTGGACAGAGCGGATCGGTGATTTCGCTGTAGCTGTCTCTCCTTTTTTTACGGAGGTCTACGTTCGCGACCCCCACAATCCGGTTGGACGTGAACCGTGCCTTTCATGGTGGCCGAGCTTGGTTTGGACAACGCCGACAACGAAAATTGCGGAGGACTTTGGCGTCTCGGATGTTGCGATCGGCAAACAATGCAAGTCGCTTGGCATCAACAAGCCGCCACCGGGATTCTGGGCAAAGGTCGACGCAGGTGTCATTCCGCATCCCAATGGGCAACTGCCCCGTGACTGAGATGTGGTGAACTCCGACCAATCCGACACGGGAAGTTATCCCAAAAACCGTCGAACTGATTCAACTCGCCGTATTCCGCCGCCCTACCGGCATCGGTCCTGGGTACACACTAAGCGGCGTGAGTTTCTTGTCGGCTGGCTCCGGGTTGCTGAGTTCCCCTGAGCTGCATCGACCGGTGGCGCGAGCTTCGTGCACTCGTCAGAGCCTTCCGTTCTCAGCGAACGTCGGGTGTGCGTATCTGAACAAGATTTCGGAAGAGCTGGCAGTAGACTGGCAGTAGAAAATTGCCGGTGTTGGCTTGGGTGATCTAAGTCTTTGTTTTTATTATGGCGGAGAGAGAGGGATTCGAACCCTCGAAGGGCTTTTGACCCTTACACCCTTAGCAGGGGTGACCTCCTGTCTACGGCCGTCTTTGGCCATCTTGGAAAACACTGCATTTATAGGCTTTTTATCTCCTGCTGTCTAGGGCTATATCCGGGAATGTTTTCATTTCGTTTCATGTGGCGCTAAAATCCAGACATGACCGATCTCACCCGTAAGCGCGATCGTGAGTGCCTGAGCCTTCGACCGGACCCGTACTGGCAGCGTCTGGCTAAAGGGGCTTATCTGGGATTTCGGCGCGGGGCAGACACTTGGTTAGCCCGCTTCCGAGGGCGAGACGGAAAGCAGCGATGGCAGCCGCTGGGTGAGGCGCTCGAATACGACGAGGCGAAGCGCAAGGCCGAGGAGTGGGTAGCGCAGTTCGCGGGCGCCCCTGTGCGCGTCGTGAAGCGAGACACCGTGCTGGCGGCGCTGTTGGCCTATCTCACCGATCTCCGGCGCCATGATCGTGCCGATGCCGCAAAGACCGCTGAGGGTCGATTTAAGACAGCGCTGGGATTTGATCGTAAAACGAACGTCTATACCGACCCACTGGCGGGACTGTCCCTTGAGTCTGCGACCCAGGACGACTTTCACGAATGGCGTGACCGATTGCGGCCCGGCCGACTCCCGCGAACCGTCAATCGGTTGGTGCGGGCCGTAACGGCTGGCCTCAATCGGGCGAATCGCCTCGGGCATGTAGGGAATCCGCTGGCGTGGAAACTCGAGAGGCTGCCGGACGACGAGGAAGATGAAACAGCAGTCTTCCTGGAGTCGGCACAGCGCGCTGGTTTAATCAAATTCGCTTCGCCGGCAGCGGCTAGTTTCCTGCGCAGCCTGGAGTTGACAGGTGGCCGCCCGAAGGAGCTTGCAGCCGCAGTGGCTGCAGACTTCGATGGCAGTTGCCTTAGACTCTCGCATCGCAAAGGACGGCCACCGAAGCTTCGTATACGATATGTCGTGCTCGACGCTAATGGCGTGGCCTTCTTCAAAGCGCAGGCGAAAGGAAAGCTACCGGTAGCGCCCCTCTTCACGGAAGACGGGCAACAGCCGTGGCGTCGCCATATTTGGGCCGAGGAAACTCGCACGGCGATCGCTGCGCACAACAAGGCTGCGCGCGGCCCAGCACGCATCCCGACAGATGCTTCCGCCTATAGCTTTCGACATGCGCGCATCAGTGAACTCTTACAGATTCACGGGATTGACCCCTTGACGGTGGCGCAGCAGACCGGCACGAGCCTAAGAATGATCGAGCGGACTTACTTCAAATTCATTCCGAACGCGATGCGCGAGAAGCTTGCGGGGGAGAAAGGCCATAACGCGTGACCATTACTGGCTCATCCGGCTTACAATGGGCTTATGCCAACCATCAGTGAATTTTTCGGGATCGTGATCCGCATGTACTGGGAGGACCATCCACCGCCTCATTTTCATGCCCTGTACGGCGAACACGAGGCCCAGTACAACATAACGACGCTGGATGTCATTCAGGGCAGTCTCCCTCGCCGAGCCCATGCGCTAGTGGTAGAATGGGCCTCGCTCCACAAGGAGGAGCTGATGAAGAATTGGGAAAGATGCCAGGTCCCTTCCACGGCGGTCGACATCGCCCCATTGGAGTAAATCGCTATGGCAAAGTGGTCGATCATCGATTTCAAGATTCTGCCCGACTTCAAGGTAGCCGTGTCCTTTGCGGACGGAACGAAGGGCACTATGGACCTCGCCCCGCGATTGTCCCAAGGACCCTTGGGAGACGGATTCGATGCATTATGCGATGTACAAATTTTCGCGAAGGCCTATCTGGAATTCGGCGCCTTGACATGGCCGGGTGGCATCGATTTAGCCCCCGATGCGATGTACGAACGGATTTGCAAATCCGGCATGTCAGTCGTGGCGGCCAAGAATAAAATGGTGGCCTGACCTCAAGCCTAACAGGCATATTGGCGCGCCCGGCCAGGGACATCTTAATCGAATCTGTCAACTTTCCCACGCCATCTTCTAAAGGCTGGCTCGGTCCTGTGCAGCACAAAAAATTGATATTTGGGCGCAGGAGATCTGAATAGCGCGCTTCCTTACCACGCGTCAAAGACTATCAACGTACTCCCGCAATTACAGCTGCTTGCAGCTTATACACCGTAATTAGCCCATTACTGAGATTCAGAATTGATCCATTGATAGTCATCTCAGCAGGCTCCAACTAACCGATTACCACCTAAACTCTATTTGAATTCATAAAAATCAACGTTGACATGCAGTGTCGGGTAACCAAAGAAGCTTTCTCAAGAGTTATAAATTTATACCATGCCACGATAAATACAATCGTCAGACTGTCTTCACCTACAGCTGGGCCAGCATGACGGTCCAAAACTTTTTTTTCCTAAGTGCATATACTTTATTACTAACTTAAGAAGCTTTTCTACGCATATCGGAAATAGGCCAAAGTCCGCTCTCTTATCCTTATTTTCTTTCGCGGACACTTGCGGTACAAAGACGTCCGTCGCATGCAGTGCGTGTCCTGAAGGAATCCACAATGGCAACAAAATTATCTGAGCTTCCGCCGCTCGATGTGCATCAACGTTACAACGTGCGCGAAGCTTGCATCTATTTGAGGATCAGTCGAGCGTTGTTATACGGAGATATCTCGCGCGGCAAAATCAAAATCATTAAGCACGGAACGCGGACATTTATCGCGGGACATGAAATTGCCCGTCTATCAAATCCGGCATAAGCCGGTTAAAAATATTTGATCCAAGACGGGCGTACTTTCTGTGTCTAGGTCAACACGCGTTCGCCGCTCAGAGCTATTGCAAAGCGGCGCATTGGTCCGCGTTGGACGCGAACTCGTAATCGTCGGAGAACCTTTTTGCGCGCTGGCTCGCGAAGAAGGCGGCATGCGTGCCCGGCTTCGAGATTGCGCCGAATGCCCATATGCATCGGCTGTAACTTTCCAGTAAATTCTAAGAGGATTCGAGGGTCAACCCGTGGTCGATGTATTTTCAAACCCATATAAAACACCTCCCGTCAGTTGCCATCAAGCCGCATTTCTAGGGGCGTGTTACGTCATCGTCGCTCATGTAGTGAATTACCCCGCAGCGGTCGCGTGGATAGAGACCCAGGCGACTCACTATAGGGCATGCATTGCACACACACGCTTGTGGCGCGCTACTGGCGTCCACGCCTTTGGACACTGCGCCATCGCACTCGCGCCATCAGTCGCCGCAGAGACTACGCGACACCTTAGCGAGCCGTGGGATATCGACGCATTCACTATTCTGGACAAACAAGCGATTGGGGCGTGCAGGCAGATAGGTAAAGAGCTAGACCTACCGGCGTCCCGCCTGTACGCGAACATGCGGAAGCTGATATCCCGTGCATTAGAAGCTGGAATTGGCTGGTCGTTCGGTATCGAAAAGCTGCTGTTTGAGAGGGACTCACTCTCCCAACGAGAAATGGCCAAAATTCTTAGACATGTACAGACCATTGACGTGCGTGAGGGATTAAGGCATGGATTCAAAAATCTAGAAGACGACGACGATGATCTTCTATGAATCTGAAAAAAAGCAAGCCGATCAAACTGACTCGATTTACAAACAACAATGGACCGATAGGGAAACGCTGCTGGATAGGTAAAAATTTTGACATTGAAAAGAAGACGCTGGCAGGGCTAGCAGACGGATATGCCATAACTATTTCAGTTTACGATCTCTGTGATCTTAACGAAGAAATGCGCAGGTGCAAGAAATCGCAGGCATTCGCTTACGGTATCATGAACCGTGACCGCGCGAGAGTCGTTCTGGAGGAGAAGCTACCGAAAATCCCCGGAGCGGTAGCGCGTAATCGGCATCATTTTACATTTCAATCCGGTAGACCAGGAATACTCTTCCTCGATGTTGACGCCGAACATGCCAAAAAACCCATAAAAAGCGCAGAGGAATTGATTGAAATTCTAGTTAAGGCAGTTCCAGAACTTGCAGATTCGTCACTCCTCTGTAGCGCTTCAAGCAGTTCATATTTGATCGACAAGACACACGGTCTTAATGAAAACCTAACCGGCCTTCGTGGACAACATCTCTACATAGCGATCAAGGACGCTTCAGATGTGCCGCGTGTCGGGCGCGCGATATACGACCGCCTTTGGCTTGCCGGTTATGGTCACTATCTTCTTTCTGTCAATGGAAGACTTCTTGAAAGGAATATAATTGATGCCTCTGTTTGGCAGCCAGAGCGCCTCGATTTCGTTGCCGGCGCTTCGTGCGACCCGCCATTGTCTCACGAGCCGCCGGCGTCACGCATCATCGGCGCAGCTGGCGCACTATTTGACTCGCGAGTCATTAAAAGCATTGACAGCTCCGAACAGCGTGAGATTTCCTACCGTAAAACGCAGTTACAAAAAGCGTTGCAAACGAAATCTAGAGAAAAACGTGAATCCTACATCTCAAAATATTCGCAGAAGCTGGCCGAAAAGCAAGGTCTCGATCTTTCAGATGCTGAGCCAATAATACGCTATGCATGCGAGCGCCAAATACTCACAGGTTCGTTTGTGCTATACCCGGACTCTGGAGACCCCGTAACCATAAACGAAATTTTGAGCGAGCCCGCGAGATGGCACAACGGCCGCTTTCGTGATCCGATTGAGCCGAATTATCGGAACGATTCGCGCATTGCATGGCTATCATCGCGTTTGGGGGGCCGGCCGATACTCTACTCGCATGCGCACGGTGGTACCCGTTACGTGCTGCAAAAAGCTATAGAGACGATCACACTCAGGACGGGCGAACTGTCGGATATTACTGACGAGGTATTGCAAATAGCGCGCGAACACGGTGAACTCTATGACTTTGGCGATTCGTCGATTGTCTCTATTCGCGAATCACATGTCGTTCCAGCGACCGCGATTTACATACAGTATTTCATAGGTCGCATCCTGCGTTTTCAGAGATTGCACGGCGATCCACCCTCACCGCGCCCCGCCAATGTACCGGATAAGCTGGCTCACTATATTTTGGCGCGGAACTACGAACGCAAGTTTCCTAGACTACGCGCGCTTATTACCGCGCCAACGCTTCGCGCAGACGGCACCATCCTCGATGAGCCTGGCTTTGATGAAGCAACTGGCCTGCTATATATCTCTGACGACCCTTCTCCGCCTCGGGTTCCAGAGCATCCGACCACTGAGCAAGTAATTCTCGCGTGTCAAGAGCTATGGCAGCCCTTCCGAGAATTCCCGTTTACTGACAATATCTCTCGGGCCGTAATGATGGCCGCGATCCTAACAGTTGTAATCCGCCCTTCCTTGCCGACAGCACCGGGTTTCGGATTCGACGCGCCAGCGGCCGGCAGTGGAAAAACGTTGCTCGCAAAATGTATTGCCGCATTGGCCGGTGTGGATGCAGACATCCGCTCTCCTCCAGATGAGGATGTAGAATTACGCAAAGCATTGTTTTCCTCTCTACGCGGAGGCCATAGAGTCATAATTTTTGACAATCTTACGAAAACATTAGATGGATCAAAACTTGCAGCGCTGTCGGCGTTCCTGACTGCTGGCAAATTCAGTGATCGAATTTTGGGACAAAATGACATGGATTCCGTTCCGAACAGTGCATTGCTCGTCATCACAGGCAACAACCTGCGCGTCACCGCTGACCTTTGCCGACGATTCATGATTTCGAGAATTGATCCTAAAGTCGAAACGCCGTTTTACAGATCGTTCAAGTTCGACCCTGAAGCCCGGATAAAGCAAACTCGCATGCGTTTGGTTTGCGCGGCTCTAACCGTAATTCGCGGTTGGCTAACTTGCAAAGAACAGGATGACGAAGGTCTGTACGCGTCCCTAGTTGAGGGTAGCATTGCAAGTTATGAATCTTGGGATGCGCTTGTGCGCCGCCCTGTGGCGTGGCTCGCATCGTTGGATGGCTTGGGCATTGGCCTATGCGATCCCACCTTGAGCATGGTTGCAGCGGTCGCAGAGGACCCAAGCCGCGCGGTGCTAGGCCGCATGTTGAGCGCATGGCGTTCTGCTTTCGGAGACAAGGCGAAGCTTGCTGCGGAGGCGTGGGCTGTTGCCCAATCAGGCTCAAGCGACGATTTGGACAGCGCACTAAAACAACTTAGTGAGGGAGATGAGCGATTCGATGCACGGCGCTTAGGTCGCTGGCTGGCGGTACACAAGGATCAGATTGTGGACGGCCTGTCCTTTGCCGATCAGGCGGACAAGATCGCTCATGCAAAACGCTGGCGCGTCATTACTCATGAACCGGGAATGCCGGGATAGCCGGGAGCATTCCAGCTCGTGTGGGTAGAGTTGAAATAGGATTATACAACCTCCTTGTCTTGCCTGGAAAGTTCCCGGAATTCCCGGCGTTCCCGGTGAAGCAACATATTTCACGGGTCCCTTTTTTTATTTTTCGGCCGCCGCGGGGGCGCAGAGCCGCGGTTTTCAATAAATTGAATTTCCCCCATTAATGCGATTAACTCCACTCCCGGCGGATATTGAGGGTTATTTCCATGGCGGGCCTCGGGCTCGCCGCACGCCCCGCCAGGGAGGCGAAAATCCATTTTCCCTAGCTGGTACGGTTCAAGTTGGCGTCATTAATGACGCAATGGGATAATCCCGTTACAGGATTATTAATCCACCCTCTTTTTTCGGTAGTGTCCTAATTTGAATTCCACCGCATTAATCCCCTATCGCAACATTTAACGCGCCGCGAATCCATTCCGAGACGCTTAGATCGCTTGCCCGCGCTGCCGCCTCGACCCGCTTGCGGTCCTCCGCATTCAAGCGGATTGGCACGATAGATGACTTAGCATTCCCCTTGGGCAATCTAGGGCGTCCTGGGCGTCTCGGCTTAGGCTGGGGCACAGTTGCGGAACTCCTGAACGATGGCCGCCCGGACGGCCGTCTCCGGCGATACAGCGGGCGGAATATGCAGAACCGTCATATGGAGCTTGTGATTCTTAGGATCGTCGGCCTCGTGTGACCACGCATAGGCCGCATTGGCTTTGTCGTGGCCGTGCAAGTCGAATACCTCGACAATCTCTTCCCACATCGTCTTACCGTTGAATACCTCTTTGACCGGCACGCTGGCGCGATGCGTCGAATCGACGCCATGAAAATGGCGATCATGCGCTCAATCGAACGGATCGCCGAGCCTTCCGCCAGTGCCGCGATGACTTGGATTTTCTTGTCGGTGAGGAGCATGTTTGCCATGTTAGATACTGTATTACATCAATTATAGCCTGTCAATAGTTTTTGTGTTACATTTATAGGCCATCCCAAAGAAGCATGGCCAGCACATATGTCGCACAAATACCGAAGAAAACGGAAAAAACATATATCGCCCGAAAAAGCACCAATCCAACCCTCGAAAACTCGTCATTGGACACTACCCACCGTTCTAGGATTACTACTAGGATTAGTGGGAGCGCTGGGAGTAGTTGAATTAAGACCGCAAATATCAGTCTCGCCACGGGAACCGATAGAAAAATCCCAGCCATTTTCTGTACCATTCGCCATCGAAAATCAGGGATACTTTTCCTTTTGGCTCGAACATGCGTTTTGCTATTACCATAAAGTTGAAGTCGGCCCATTAACCGTTAACAATGGCAGCGAGCATGCACCAGATTGGGGTCGCCAATCTATTGAGCGAGCCACGGCAAAAACCGTTATATGCAACCTCGCACACTATCCTGCCGTGCCGAAATCTGCGGACATTGGCGTGGTGCTTGACTACAAGCCCTTCCAGTCCTTTCCGTTTACTTTCCGTAGGTACTTCAGATTCGTTGGCGCGTACATCGATAATTGGCAGTGGCTCAAACAGCCACCAAATTCAATTGAGGCGGACGCGGACAAGGCAATCGAAGACCACATGGAGAAAATCCCTACTTCGCGGTAGAAAGATCAATTTAGGACACTACCCTTTTTCCGAGGGCCGGTCGTGAAGTCACTTCGGGGTCCCGCGCATCGGGTGCTGTGCGTATGCTCATCGCGGCGCGGGGGAAAGCCGAGTTCACCCAGTACGGATCGGTAACGCCTCAAGCGCGATCTGGCCTTTCAAACATAGTTGAGTGTGGATAACGCGCATCCGTAACTCACCCTACTAAGATTGCTCTACAAAATAAAACCATCAACCCCAGGAACGCCGAACAGCTGGACTTGATTGACCGCATTTTTAAATAACTTTGCGATGACGAGCGGCACAAAGATTATAAGGAAAAAGCGGCGAGTGGAGCGGATGAGCCCGGGCCGGTGAGGTCCATCCTTCGGAATGCGGGCTGCTGGCAGCGGCACACTGACTACGATGCATCGACATGCCTGTCCTCGTAACAGACATGCATGTCAGTGGGATGCCCTGGAGATGGCGTTATGCCCGCGTGAACGGAATGTGGGGTCATTTAACCATGCGAAATTGGCTCTGGTGTAGTGAGCTGAGCGCGTCGATTGTGTCGCAGCGGTTCTTACGGCTCGTATGGAGCAACCCTGCGCGCGCCTAATCCGTGCAGCTGCACGCGTGAGCTCCAGCGCACCCAGCCGGGGCTTTTTTTGCGCCATCGTCCATGTTACGGAAACGTAACAATATCGGGTTCAAAAAACTGCCGAAAGCCTTTTTGGAGGCTATCAGAAGCCAAGGCTACTCCGAAAGGAAGATAGTACGAAATGTTTTCTTCAAAGTTGTCACCATCTTTAACAGTGACCCTCTGCGCAAGAATCGATGGCGACAATGTCGTTTCTTGATTTCCTACAACCATTCCCGCAACCGCGAAACGACCTTCGTTCAGTATAAAAATGGGTGAGCCGCTCGAGCCCTGCATTGTCGGAAATGATGTATTGAAATGCCCAATCCCATTTTTAAAGTAGAATCTAGCTGGGTTTCCTTTATGAAACCACGTGTCCGCGTTGAATACTTCCTTGCCGTCTATCGGCGGTTCCGATCGAGCCGGACTGTAGTCCCAACAAAATATTTCTTCGTCGAAGAAGGGATTTCTAGACGAGAGCGGCAGACTAGGTGTATTTGCGGGCAGCTCGACATCCAGCCAGCCAACATCGATCCTATTGGAACAATAGGCGCTCTTAATAGGCAATGTCTGTTGATTGACGCGTTCTCGCTCGCGGGTCGTTGCAATGGCAATTGCGCAAAGACGTTCGCCCGGAAGGCGTTTAACAACATGGGCGCAAGTGACGACACGAACCCCCTGTTTTGTCATTAAAAAAAAGCCAGTTCCTTCCAGCTTCCAACTACCACTTTCGGACGTCGAGAGGATAGGCACAATCACCTCATATGGCGAAGCGCCCCTTTTGGGTGGGGCCCAGCCTATACCTTGCTTGTCATTCGAAATCACTTCTTCGCTCATGCCTACCAGCCTCGCTCCAGCTCACAATCGCAATATCTCCTGTGGCAAACATACTACGTTGCCCGCGGGGGTGGCTGGGCCTCGTAGTCGATAACCCAGCCCCTCATTAGCGATTACTCGCTCACGCAAAAGCTCCGGCGCCCGCGGCCGAGGCTTTTTATTGCGCGGGCTACAGAGCTAAAGTCGGGTCGACAAAAGGCCGACCGATGGTATACGTCGGAAACCCGACGGGTTATTGACGTATCAAATGGCTTTGGCATTTTCAGTCAGGAATATCCGCGCTGGGCGCTCAGGTCTCCATCACATCATTCAAGCCCTGGTGCCCTCGGCCGGGGCTTTCAATTTCCGTGATATACGTGCGCGCCTGTCATCTATGCCGCTAATTCCGACTCAGTGTGATAGCTCAGCTTGCGGCCCTGACGCTCCTCCGATGAAGGAGATCGTAAACTCAACTTGACCGACCTTACGCCACTTCGTCCGCGTCTGTGATTGCACAACGCAAGTATATACGCCCGCACCCATTAGTGGAATTCCAATCGTTTGACCAATGACGCGGGAGCGCGGGGCGCCCGTCAAATCAATAACAAACTCCATTTTCCCAAATTCTTTTCCGTTAGGACCGATCAGTAGTACTCGGCCAGGAACTCGCTCACCAATGTCCTGCTTTGAACGAGACCAGTGTGTCACAATAAAGAATCTAAAGGGAATGAAAGGGGGCGGTGTTTGCGCAAGTATATTAGCTGGCGGAAGTGGCAGATTCAGGTTTTCTACAATTGAGATGAACGAGACAGTTTTGTGCTGCTCTTCGATAATTACTCTCTCGCAGACGAGAGCCCATAAAAAGTTAGCCATAGCGATTTCTCACTATCGCAAGGCCTTGACTTGAAGCCAGGGCAGCTCAGTGACACTTTTGTCGCCTAGCCAATCCCTTGAGTACACATTCCCGACCGTCGGAGCAACAGAAATGGACGTGCCCGTTAATAAGGGAGCATGCAACCCTACGCCCGCGCGCGCTGCTTCCGCAGTAGCGCCCCATTCTGCGAAGCCAGGAATTTTTGCTTTAACCATAGCCCGGATTAGACGCTCGACCGAAAGGTGCTCTATATTGCCGCGCTTGATTTGGCTTACAACGCTTTGCTTAAACCCTAGAATTTCGCCTATCTTTGCCTGTCCAGTGCCGCTATTTTGGCTGTTCTCAATGAACAGTCGCAGGGCAAATGCGAGATCTGTGCGCAAAGTTTGCACAGTTGCGATGTCCGGATCAAAGCCGAATGCCGAAAATGCGTTCTTCGTTGTCACACGATTTCTCAATCAATGATGGTTGTTGCGAACATATATGCCGGTCGATGTTTTTAGCTGATCCATTTCCCGCTTCAGCATCTTGACCCGCGCTTTAATACGTTCTTTATCGCTCGTACGCATTTTCCGCCCAGCGCGTGAATCCTTGTCAAATGCATCGAGCACATATACACGATTCGTCAATGCACAATAATCAACGGTGTAAACGATACGTTGCCCATCCCGATGCCACATCTCTCGAAGCGAAACATCGAACCCCCGGAGAGGCTTGTCCCGAGACGGCGGGAAGCCACCTTGCTGTACGACGCGCAGACGGGTTGCAAATCCCATAGAGACCGCGCGAGGCCATCGTGAGGTGATCTCCTTCCATTCTGATTCATCCCAGAACTCGAGCTGGCGTTCCTGCAAACCATTATCCTAAATTTATAATACACTATCGAGACGCGCATCTTGCATTTTCGACATATTCGCGCTCGGACTAGGTTATGACCCTCCAGGACGAGGTGTCGGCCGCAAAGTAGCCGAAATAATACCCAGTGCTTGGCCATAAATCCTTCCCGCACCGCAACATAAAGCCCTTGCTGTAGCGGTATTAGCGATTTAACGGTCTTCAGGATATATTTGCGCAGAGGGCTTAAGTGTCCGCGAGTAGCTCCGCGGCCGAGTCGAAAAGGCACTCGCGCGTCGTACAGATGGTATACGAAGAACGGCAATCCCTCCGAAACTGCTTCTGGACTGCCCAGCTCATGGGCGGCTTCGCCATGGCCCTCAAGCTGGGGGATGAGCGAGGGCATCCTGGGCGCCCTGTTCGGCTTCGCTGCCTGAGCGTGATCGTCAACCGTGGTTGACACACCGTAAACTGTGGTTTACAGTCGCCCGGTGCTGGAAACTGTCCAATCCGCAACCTTCGCCAAATGGCTCTCGAAACTTCGCGATCCCCAGGCCAGGGCGCGGATTCAGGCCAGAATCGATAGGATGGCGACGGGCAATCCGGGCGATGTGAAGCCGACGCAAAAGGGAGTCAGCGAGCTTCGGATCGATTATGGCCCCGGCTACCGGGTGTATTACATGCAACGCGGGCCGGTGCTGGTCGTGCTGCTGTGTGGAGGTGACAAGCGTACCCAGGATACGGATATCAAACGCGCGACTGACATTGCGAAAGACTGGAAGGGCTAAACCATGGCACGCAAGAAAGAGACCTTTTCCCGCTACGATACGGCCGACTACCTCAAGAGCGAAGCCGACATGGTGACGTATCTGCAAGCCTGCATGGAGGAAGCTGGTGATGACCCCGAGTTCATCGCGGTCGCGCTCGGCAATATCGCTCGTGCGCGCGGCATGATGCAACTCGCCAAGGCGACAGGAATGACTCGCGAGGGTCTCTACAAAGCTTTGGCGAAGGGTGGAAACCCTAGTTTTGGCACCGTGCTCAAGGTCATGAAGGCGCTCGGGCTGAAGCTCATGCCGGCAGCGGCCTGACGTTAGCGAGGGACAATGAAGGACGTGATTAAGGCAGTCGCAGGCACCTTATTGGCTGTTGGAATCGTTATCAGCTTCCTAGAACGTAAATATGCTCCAAACGCCGTCGTAACGGAGGATTCGCCAAACTTCCCTTCTTGGATTGGTTGGATTGGTTGGATTGGGTGGGGAATCGCCGCGGGCGCCACATTGGTATATGTCGGCATCGACGTTTTCGATTGGTGGCACACCAGACATCCATGAGTAAGAAACGAGCGGAGGGATGCCACCGGCGTTGCCTCTGCTTATGACGTGATCCACGCCGACTTCGATCTGCGGGCGGTAGCACACCCCGAATGCGTTTGAGAATTTAATGAGAGCTATACGTTCCAGCTACTGCTCGTTCGCGTTATTTGGTATTGCCTCAATCACGAGTAGATGTTCATTGATTAACGGGCCTTTGCGCTTAGTTACCGTGGCGCGAAAGTTGGCATTCTCAAAATAGCGGCTTTCTATCTTTTGCGATAAAAATGTCCGCTTTATTTCTGGTCCGTTTGAGACAGCGTACAGTTTAAGCGTGGTATCCAACATGACAGTGATTTCCACTGCGCCGCCATTTATCCCTTCGCCGATGTCTTTCGTATAGCGGTTCCACATGACTTTTAAGTTTTTTACCGATCTCTGCGGTGCAGAACTTTCATTAATAAATAAGACAACTTTATCCATGGGTGCTTCCCCGCGCGCAAGGCCGCAACTATAAAGCCGCCCAGGCAACATTCCTTCTATGGGCGGTGAGATTTTGGGATTCGTGCATTTCAATGCACTATTAACTCGCGATACCTCTGTGTCAAAACTACCGAAGCTCGGAAAGTTTGACTTAGCATCGGTTTCCTTAACGGGAGCAATGAAAGGCTTGATTTCAGCCAAGGGAGGTCGCGCATAGAGTTGAACCCACCCTTCCGGGCCGTGTACCAATATTTCGGTAACCTTGCCTCGTTTTACGTCGTAGAGACATTTGTATTTTGTAGGAATCGAATTTCCCAATAAATCTTTTGCCTCAAAGTTGCGCCAGACTGTAGCTCGCTCGCTATCTGGAGACGTTTCAAAAACACGCTCAATATCAGGATTGAACGATTGGGGAATTTTGAGTGACTGGCGCGTAACTGCGTCGCACGTGCTGACAACAGATTCCCTGTCAATCAATTGTTCTTTTGCAATGATCCCTGCGCTCGACACTCCAGACTGTTCCGTGCTCGTGTCCACCGAATAAGTCCGAGAGCTTTCGCCCTTCCAAGTCATAAATACTGCGGGCAGTATTAAAAAAGATATAAGAAGCAAACACGCAAGAAATCCCGGAGAGAATCCCTCCGCATAAGGACGGTCCTTTCCGCATCCATGACAGTTCTTTTGCTGTTTATCAATTGACGTACCACACCATCTGCATTTTGTGTTGGCTGACACTAGTTCCTCTCCTCTGAAATATCTAAAAACTGTACGAACGGCGCATGGCTGCCTACTCCGCTCACGGATCGGTTAATTTTCCCCAGATAAAGTATTCTTCTCATTTTCCGCTATCTCTACGTATCGCCTCGCAAGCGTTCGGTGAGTCGCAGCGCGCTCAACTTGACCGATCACATCGGCTTCGACAGCCATTTCGTTAGCGACTCGGGCGAGCCGCAGCGCTCGGAGGGCTATAGGCTCAGGGGAGGCATGCAACGCGGCCCGGCGAAGGAGCGCATAGCGGAGTCGCGACGGCATTACCGCGAGAATTGCGGAGCGCAGTGCGGAAAAGTGCGCCAATTCCGGCGCGATAAGCTTCAACATGGCCATGTTGCGTCACTCCGATGATGTGGCTTGGTCAGCTACACCGCGCGCCCGCTGCCCGGCCGGCCTCCGCTTCAGGGATGCACTGCCGGCCCGACGAAAGCTCATGCTAGCGCGCTGCCAAAAGTGAGGCAAGGCCACTGCTGCGATATCTGAGGCGCTTCCGAAACGGAGGCACCACGTGGGGAGACATTTACGCAGCGCGAAGCATCGCGCCTTGATCGCCGCCATCGTCGAAGCCCGGCAGGCGGCCGGGATGAGCCAGCGGGAATTCGCGAAAAAGCTCAAGCGCACAAATAATTTCGTATGGCGAATCGAAGCCGGCGAGCGGCAGGTCAACGTCTTGGAGTTCATCGACATCGCAAAGGCCGCAGGCGTCGAGTCCGACGAACTGCTGCGCCGGGTCATCCGATGAAGGCGGCTGCTCCGTAAGGCGTAATACGGACCCCGGTGCCGATCGGAGGAGCCGCCCGAGATGGCTCTCTGTTCGCGCGGACGGGGGCACCACATTAGCCCCTGTAACAGCTCCAAGGCCCGTTCTACGTGCGATCTGGCCCGTCCTACGACGGCCAGCGAAGGATGCCGGAGCCGTCGTTCCAGCATGCTGGGGTACGTCCGGTCGATCTGTGTATCGAGCGCTAGGCGCTCCTGGCTGAGCCCTGCCGCAAGGCGCGCGCTGCGCACCATCGACCGAAGGCGATGGCGCCCGCTCGCCCGTTCGGCGGCCCCAGCGCGTATCGGCTATAAGGGCGGCGAGCTGTTCGATCTTGCGACCCAATGGATCAGCGGCGCAGCGCCGAAGCGCTCTCGCGGCGTCAACGTCAACGTCTGCGCCTTGCAGCTCAAGTGCTGCGGCGCTCTTGGCTTCTGGAATGGCTGGCGGGAGTTTTCGTACGGTTTTCGTACGAAGGGTTTTGCTGATTTCGCAGGATGAGCGAAAAACCCTATATTTCTGGCGGAGAGAGAGGGATTCGAACCCTCGATAAGGTGTTAAACCCTATACCGCCTTAGCAGGGCGGCGCCTTCGACCACTCGGCCATCTCTCCACTTCTCGACTCGCGAGGGCGCGAGATCATACTGTCTCCGGATTGCCGGCGTAAGGCCTGTCCGGCTCACAACCACATGCGCTTTAGCTGTTTCCCTATCCCTGTTATCTGCTTACGTTCCTTAGGCACTGGGGCGCACGACTTTTCATGTGGTTTTCATGTGGCGTTTTTTGAATTCTCTTGCCGCATGTGGTAACTTACTGTTTTGACTGATAAAATATTCGATTAAAGGCTTTTGCAGGAGACCCCGAAAACACCCTTAGCAGGGGTGCGCCTTCGACCACTCGGCCATCTCTCCGGTCCTGCCCTTAAACGGGGGTCGCATGCTGCCACAGGTGAGGCGCTTTAACCAGCAGAGCCCCTTCCGACTACCTCCTCCAGCGGCGGCCTTCCAGAGCCACCACGTCGGCATTAGCCCACCCCCACCCAAACCGCCAGTGCCCGTCCCGCACGGATCATCGTATCGTCGTTCAGGCGTCCGATCGTCTTGCCCATCTTCTGTCGCGGTAGCGTCAACACCTTATCTACCATGATCTGCGACACGCGCGTCAGCCCATTCTCCTTGCCCGGATCCACTGTGATCCGGAAAAGCGGCGCGTCGACGATAGTGCTGGTCAGCGGCAGCACCGTCACGCTCGGATGGGCTGCATTAAAGAGGTCCGCCTGTACGATGACGGCCGGCCGCGGCTTGCCGTAGTCGCCCGGCACGGCGACAGTCACCACTTCGCCGCGCTTCATGTCCAGCCTTCGACCGAGCCGGCTGCCGCGTTGAGCAGATCGTCCAACGGCGAGGACTTCTCCGCCGCCGCGGCCAGCCGCGACTGTCGCAGACATTCCTTTCTGAACTCGGGCGAGCGCGTGTCGGGCAGCCATATATTGACTTGCCGCAATCCCTTGTTTTTCAGCTTCGACCGGTACGCTCGCACGCTAGCTCTTGCCGACTTTCGGTTAGCCACCATAGTAGTCTCCTGACTAGTACAGATGACTAGTAATCTATCAAGAAATTGCAGCTGTAGCAAAAGCTGAGGGACCGGACGTCACGAAAGTGCCTTAAACGGCGCTTTTAGGCCCGCGCCGCCCCCGGCCGCGCATCCGCGCGCAGCCGCTGCTCCTCCAGCACTTCCGCACGGGTCAGCGCCGTGGCGCCAGCGATCACATTGATCAGGTGGTGCTCGGGATTGCGGGGCAGGGACAGGTGGTGCCGCTGCTCCCAGATGCGGATACGGTCCTGCGGGGTCTTGCCGATGGAGGTCTGCTCCGCCAGACCCACCCGGCGTCGCTCCTCCTCCTCGCTCTGCCGTAGCGCCATCTCCGCGCGGAAGTCGCGCATGATCGAGGAATCGCCCTGAAAATTTTTGGACATGAGAGCCTCTTTTCGCGGACCCACCGTACCACGTTCCCGGTCCGGCGGGCGGTATTTGTGAGCGCCGGTCGCTTGCCAAAGTCGGCCTGACCGGGTTAATACCCGCACATGGCAAAGATTCCTTCCGGAGTGGGGCCGCGGCATCCCCAGGTGGTGGTTCTGGTGGGCGCCACCGGCGATCTGGCGCGGCGCAAGCTGCTGCCTGGCCTGTATCACCTCGCCAGCGCCGGCTTCATTCCCGGCTGCCGCATCATAGGGGTCTCGTTGGACGACCTCAACGCCGATGCCTTCCGTGACCTGGCGCGCGCGGCCCTCCAGGAATTCTCCACCCGCAAGATCGCCGACGCCGACTGGAACGCCTTCGCCCAGAGCCTGGAGTACGTGCCGCTGGCCGCCGGCGCCAAGCCCTTGAAGGCAGTGGTTGCGGCGGCCGAGCAGTCGTTCCAGGGCGAGAGCCGCCGGCTGCACTACCTCAGCGTCCCGCCCAATGCAGCGTTGTCGGCGGTGCGCCTGCTGGGTGAGGCTGGCCTGGTCGAGAGCTCGCGCATTGTGATGGAGAAGCCCTTCGGCACTGATCTCGCGAGCGCCGTGGCGCTTAACGCCAAGCTGCACGAGGTGTTCTCGGAGGAGCAGATCTTTCGCATCGATCACTTTCTCGGCAAGGAGCCGGCACAGAACATCCTCGCGTTCCGTTTCGCCAACGGGCTTTTCGAGCCCATCTGGAACCGCAACTTCATCGATCACGTGCAGATCGACGTGCCGGAGAAGCTGGGTCTGGCGACGCGCGCCGCCTTCTATGAGGCTACTGGCGCCTATCGCGACATGGTGGTCACGCACCTCTTTCAGATCCTGGCCTTCATGGCCATGGAGGCGCCGAGCTCGCTCGAGCCCAAGGCCATCAGCGAGGAGAAGCACAAGGTGTTCCGCAGCATCCTGCCGATCCAGCCGGCCAATGTGGTCCGCGGCCAGTTCGGCGGCTATCGCGCCGAGACCGGGGTCAATCCGGAGTCGGATACCGAGACCTTCATCGCGCTCAAATGCGCCATCGACAACTGGCGCTGGGCCGGCGTGCCCTTCTATCTGCGCACGGGCAAGTGCATGGCTGAGGGCCAGCGCATCATTTCCATCGCGTTCCGCGAGCCGCCGAAAAGCATGTTTCCGCCGGACTCCGGGGTGGGCGCACAGGGGCCGGACCACCTGACTTTCGACTTGGCCGATGCCTCGAAGATGTCGCTGTCTTTCTATGGCAAGCGGCCGGGCCCGGGCATGAAGCTGGACAAGCTGTCGCTGCAGTTCGCCATGCATGACACGGGTCTGATCGGTGATGTGCTCGAAGCCTACGAGCGGCTGATTCTCGATGCCATGCGCGGCGACCACACGCTTTTCACGACGGCCGAGGGCATCGAGCGCCTGTGGGAGGTGTCCACCCCGCTGCTCGAAGCGCCGCCGCCGGTGCGTACCTATGCGCAGGGCTCCTGGGGACCCAATGCCATCCATCAGCTGATCGCGCCGCATGCCTGGCGGCTGCCGTTCGAGAGAGCATGGCGGGCGCCAAATAACGTCGGCGCCTGAGTCCAGCTAAAACCAGCTGTAGTTGAAACTCACGCTGATCCGTTCCTCATCGGTGGGATTCGGCGCCACCTCGTGGCGCAGCCAGCTCTCAAACAGCACCACCTGACCCGCCTGGACGGGGATGATCACCCAGGGACGGTTGCGTCGCCGGCTTCCCGCACGGCGGGGCGGGGCGGCCATGAATCGGTCGAGCCGTGGATCCTCGAACTTCAGGCTCGGCGAGCCTTTGGGCGTGCGCACATAGTAGGTGCCGCTCAAGGTCGCCCAGGGATGCAGATGCAGCCCGTGCATCGTGTGACGCGGCATGATGTTAACCCAGCAATCCGTCATGGCGAGCGGGCGCTGCGCGAGGTCGAAGTCCAGGGACTGCGCCAGGCGCAGAATATGCGGCTCGATCCTGCGCTGCAGCGCCGCAAAGGTCGGCGAGAGCTGGTGCATGCGATGGGCGGAATGGTAGGAGGTGTAGCCGCCGGGATAGCTTTTCGCCGACCAGCGCCGCCCGGCCGCATCATCGAGACGCAGCTGCCGGCACTCGCGCGCCAGCTGCTCGTTGAAGGCGCGTGCACCGCTTTTTTGCAGCGGCGCGCTGTATACGGGCGTCGGGAATAACCATTGAGTGGACATGGAAGAGGCGGATTCTAAGGGGCGCGGCGCGGGCATGCTAGGATGAGTGGTGATGAACCGCTTTGCATTCCAGCATGTGAGGCTGTGGGTGTCCGCGCTGCTCGGCGTGACGGCCTACTTCCTGCTGCCGGAGGAGCTGCCGGCGGTGAGCCGGCTGCTCGTGAGTTGGGACACCTTCACGGTGCTGTTTATGGCGCTGGTGTCGATCTGGATGGTGCGCCGCACCGCCGCGCAGATTCGCGCGCACTACGCCGAAGAGGATGCGACGGCGCCGGTCATCCTGCTGCTGGTAACGGTGGCCTCGCTCTTGAGCCTGCTCGCCATCGTCGTGCAGCTGAAGACGGCGCAGCACGCCAGCGACTCGCAGCGCGCCTGGCATATCGCCCTCGCCGCCGTCACGGTGGCGAGCTCCTGGCTGATGGTCGCCTTCATGTTCACGCTGCACTATGCCGATTATTTCTACAGCGCGGACGCGGGCCACCGGCCGCTCGATTTTCCGAAGACGGCACAGCCGGTGTTTACCGATTTTGCCTATTTCTCATTCACCATTGCCGCGGCCTGCCAGACCTCCGACGTGAGCACCTCGCACGGCGGCATCCGCAGGGTGGTGCTGATTCAGACCCTGGTGTCGTTCGTCTTTAATCTGGCGATCCTGGGTTTTGCGATCAACGTGTCGGCGGGGCTGCTCAACGGGCACTGAGCTGGCGCTGCGCCTCCTCGAGCTCCTCCCAGCGCGCGAACTTCACCGGCAGCAAGCTTGCGATGTCCTGGCTGCGCTTCAAATCCTCGCGCAGCTGCTGCGCGCCTTTGAGGTGGTAACCCGGCTCACTCATGCGCGCGGTGAGCTCGTTTTGCTCGCGTTCCAGCGCCTCGATCTCCTGCGGCAGTGCCGCAAGCTCGCGCTGCTCCTTGAAGCTGAGTTTGGCGCGCGGCTTTGCGGTAGGCGCGTTTTGCGGCGTAACGTTGGGCTTGGATGCCGGCGCGCTCAGTTTGGGACGCTGGCGCAGCCAGTCGCTGTAACCGCCGACATACTCGCGCCACAGCCCATCGCCTTCGGTGGCGAGCGTTTGCGTCACGACATTGTCGAGAAAGCGCCGATCGTGGCTGACCAGCAGCAGCGTGCCGGGGTAGTCCTGCAGCTTCTGCTCCAGCAGCTCGAGCGACTCGATATCGAGATCGTTGGTGGGCTCATCGAGCACGATGAAATTGGCTGGCCGGGCAAACAGGCGCGCCAGCAGCAGCCGGTTGCGCTCGCCGCCGGAGAGCATTTTCACGGGCGACTTGGCGCGCTGCGAGGGAAAGAGGAAATCGTTGAGGTAGGTGATGACATGCTTGCGCTGCCCCTCGATCTCCACCCAGTCCGAGCCCGGACTGATGGTGTCGGCGACGGTGCGCTCCTCATCGAGCTGCTCGCGCAGCTGATCGAAGTAGGCGACCTGAAGATTCGTGCCGAGACGTACCCGTCCGCTGTCGGGGGCAAGCTCGCCCAGAAGAATACGGATCAGGGTCGATTTGCCGGCGCCATTGGCCCCTATGAGGCCGATACGATCGCCGCGCATGATGCGCAGCGACAGCGGCGCGACGATCTGCCGATCGCCAAAGCGCTGGGTGACCTCCTCGAGCTCGACAACGAGCTTGCCGGAGCGCTCGCCCGCATCCAGGCTGAGCTTGACCTGGCCCAGCCGGTCACGCCGCGCGGCGCGGTCCTCGCGCAGACGCTCGAGTCGTTGCACGCGGCCTTCGTTACGGGTGCGGCGCGCCTCGACGCCCTTGCGGATCCACACCTCCTCCTGCGCCCAGAACTTATCGAAGCGGCGGTTGGCGAGCTGCTCGGCGGCGAGCTCATCGCTCTTGCGCGCCTCGTAGGCGGCGAAGTTGCCGGGATAGGAGCGCAGCACGCCGCGGTCGAGCTCGATGATGCGAGTGGCGATGCGATCCAGGAAGGCGCGGTCGTGGGTGATGACGATACTGGCGGACACCTTGAGCAGCAGCTCTTCCAGCCGTTCGATGCCCTCGATATCCAGGTGATTGGTGGGCTCATCGAGCAGCAGCAGATCCGGCTGCAGGGTAAAGGCCAGCGCCAGCGCCGCGCGTTTGCGCTCTCCGCCTGAGCTCTTAGCGGGATCGCGCGTGCCGTCGAGATCGAAGCGGTGCAGGAACTCATCCAGCCGCGACTCCATGCGCCAATGCTCGCGGTCGTCGGCGTGCGCTCGTCCGGTCAGCAGACTGTCACGCAGCGTTTCCGCCGGCGGCAGCTGCGGCTCCTGGGTGACGAAGCCGATCCGGGTGCGATCGCTCTTTTGCAGCTCGCCGTCATCGAAGGTCTGCAGTCCTGCGATCACCTTGAGCAGCGAGGACTTACCGGTGCCATTGCGGCCGATCAGGCCCACGCGCTCTCCCGGTTGCAGCGTGAGCTGCGCGCCGTCGAGCAGGGGCTGGTCGCCGTAGGCGAGGTGGGCATTCAGGACTGTGATGAGCGGCATGCGGGGATTGTCGCGATTGGACGGCGCGATGCAAACCCGGTACACTGCGTCCCGCTGAATCAGGGGTGCGCGGTCAGCGCCTCATCCGCTCGCAAGTCTGCCGTTCCGGCGCACTTCGATTTTTTCAATCTCCCTCGCTTCTGACCGCGGCAACAGTTGCCGTGCGAGTCAACACAAGGTTTTCCAACAATGTCATTTTCCAATCTCGGGCTTGTGCCCGAGCTACTGCGTGCTTTAGCCGAAAAGGGCTACGACACGCCCACTCCCATTCAATCCAAGGCCATTCCCCCGGTACTGGCCGGCCGCGATGTACTCGCCGGCGCCCAGACCGGCACCGGCAAGACGGCGGCGTTCGTGCTGCCCATTCTGCAGAAACTGGCCGGCACCACCAGCCGCACTCCTCGCGCGCTGGTGCTCACGCCCACGCGCGAGCTGGCCGCCCAGGTGGCCGACAGCGTGCGCACCTATGGTAAGTACGCCGGCCTGCGCACCTATGTGGTGTTCGGCGGCGTCAGCATCAATCCGCAGATCGACTCGCTGCGCAAGGGCTGTGACTTCCTGGTGGCAACCCCCGGGCGTCTGATCGATCTGGCCGAGCAGAACGCGGTGGACCTGCGCAATGTGCAGGTGCTAGTGCTCGATGAGGCGGACCGCATGCTGGACATGGGCTTCATCCGTCCCATCAAGCGCATCATCAAGATGCTGCCGCAGCAGCGTCAGAATCTGATGTTCTCGGCGACCTACTCCGAGGAGATCCGCGAGCTTGCGGGGCAGATCCTGCGCAATCCCGAGGCCATTGAGGTGGCGCCGCGCAATGCCACCGCAGACCGGGTCGAGCAGCAGGTGTACCGCGTGTCCAAGGAGCACAAGCGCCACCTGCTGGCGCATCTGATCCACGACGGCAGCTGGCACCAGGTGCTGGTGTTCGCGCGCACCAAGCACGGCGCGAACCGTCTGGCGCAGCAGCTCGATGCCGCAGGCATCCGCACCGCGGCCATCCACGGCAACAAGAGCCAAGGCGCGCGGGTACGGGCGTTGGCCGATTTCAAGGCCAACAAGGTGACGGCGCTGGTGGCCACCGAAGTGGCGGCACGCGGGCTCGATATCAAGGAGCTGCCGCACGTGGTCAACTACGAGCTGCCCAATGTGCCCGAGGACTATGTGCACCGAATCGGCCGCACGGCGCGCGCCGGGGGTACCGGCAATGCCGTATCGCTGGTGTCGCCGGATGAGGCGCCGCTGCTGAAGGACATCGAGCGCATGCTGCGCAAGCCGCTGCCGGTGGCGCCGCTGCCGGCGTTCGAGATCCTGGCCACACCGCCACCAGTACAGGCGCCGCCGGCCGCGCGGCCCACCCATTCGCATTCACAGCCGCCGCGCCGGCCTGGGCACTCGGGCAGCGTCAGGCAGTCCTGGCATAGTGGCCGCCGCGCGGGCGGGCGGGGAGGGCGCTGAGTACATTCGATGCCGCGGTATGGTAGGATCGCGGCCAGCAAGACGGCAGGCTATATCATAAGGGCCTGATTTATAAAGGTTTCTTACGGTGCGCCCGTAGCTCAGCTGGATAGAGTGCCTGGCTACGAACCAGGAGGTCGGGAGTTCGAATCTCTCCGGGCGCGCCAGTTTCACGCGCTTGCCTGCGTACGTTGTCATCTCGCCGATCCGGCGCCCGTGGGATTTCAGAAGCTTTGGGGTGATCAGACTCAATATATAGGGAATAGAGAACGCTTATGAAGAAATCCAAGCGGACTCATCCAGATGAGTCGAGAGAAAAGAACCACGATAGAGACTTTCTCATCGATTTCTGGCGCTTTTGTCGAGACGATTTTATCCGTGACGCGCCAAAAGAAGTAAAAGATGCTTTCGATTATGCAGGCTTGAGAGCTCCGAAAGACGATGATGATTTAATGACCGTCGTATTTAGCCTGCTGGCACATAGGCTCCCCGAGTCGCTACTTTCTAGGGGGCTCATTGATGTAAAGAGTGAGAGTAAAGATGTTGCGGAACGACGGGGAGTGTTGTTCGCGATAATGACCCATCCGGCATGGAACCGGATAGGAATGTTAGAGCAGCTGGCCGATAGAATCGCCTCGGTTCGCAAGGAAAAACCTGACGATTGGAAGCATTGGCTATATTGCATATTCGGCTTGCTTGATCTGCTTCAACAGAGGATTCTTGCCGACATTCAAGAAGCTCTCAGGGAAGATGAGATTACTATAGATATCAAAGACACGATCTCGACAGATGGGGAAATGTTGGAACGCTCTACGGATGTGTATCGTGAATGTCTTTTTTCCTGGGGCAATGAAGATGATAGGCCGCCGTTTACAAAACACGATATGTGGATGGCTTTAATACAGGACAAGGAAATGGCGGAAGGAATGCTCACATCGCCGTTCTTTATTGTGGAAGAAAGGGCGCGAAGGGTCATGGAAAATTATGGCCTAAGTAAGCGTGACGCACGTATTGTTGTGGCCACGATGGAGCAATTGGGGAAAGTCATAAACCTCAATGAAGAAGAAAAAAAGACTGAAGCTCCGGGAAGCTAGCGTATCAATGGGTACGGAGCGTCGAATCAGAGTTCGGCTCACAGTTGATCTAACTCAATACCACGGCCATCTCGTGATGGGTGCCGAAGGTGTAACTGTCGGGCAGTATGGTCTCTGGAGCAGAGCCAACGACAGATTTGTTGGCGTCAGGTTTCCGAATGTCGGCACATTCGATATTCTTTGGGAATCGCTTGAAATTATAGATCAAGAATATCTTAAAGAAGTGGCGGACCGTGAAAAGGAAAGGCTGGAGCTCTTAAAAAATGCTAGGAATGTCGTGCGTTTTGTCGGGGCAAGAGGCGGATTTAGATATCTAAGCTACGAATACACAGCTGAAGATGGGATTACATGCCACACTTCGACCGGAGCTCGTCAAGAGGCCGAGAAACTTATGAAGTTCTTCAAAGAACAGGGCATAGATGTTGCGTGTCATGAGCAAAAGCATCCCGATGATAAAAATTTAACAATCCCCCGAGCCACTGGCGTCGATCGAAGGCGCAGGCCTTCGCAAGCCCACGCTGTCAAACGCCCACTGATACCCCTGGCAGCCCTTCTTGGGGCGTGCTGCGGGCGATATCGTCTTCAGAGCGCTCAGCACACCTCTGCAGTCTCAGAGCCAATGCAACAGCGCGAGCCCGCATCGCCCAGCAGTGTTGGCTCGATCATTTCTTATCGCTCCGTGTCGGTCCCGGGCAGCGCCGCGATCAGGTCTTTCCCGTTCTCATAGAGCCGCGCCTAGACGATCTCGGCGCGGATCGTATGGCTGCTCCGGGCTGTTAGTAGCAAGTAGAACTGTCCGGTTCTGTAGCACATTAGTTGTCCGCTAGGGTTGGTGCGCTGATTGCGGCTCGGAGGGCGTAGCCCGGAGAGCCGAAATCAGCGCGGCGCCGCCG
>Ga0070667_100000975_pt1 | contig 26309 bp, 24 predicted proteins | sample KBSS33metaG_FD_64659 | JGI IMG/M metagenome (GOLD analysis project Ga0070667, IMG submission 64659) | Switchgrass rhizosphere microbial communities from Kellogg Biological Station, Michigan, USA - KBS S3-3 metaG | ecosystem: Host-associated > Plants > Roots > Rhizosphere > Soil ...
CCCGAGCGCTATGCGAAATTCACCTGCTACTTCGGCCACTGCGACAACATTGTGTTTCCCGCCGCGTCGGGCACGCTGCCGGGTGCCGAGAACGTGCACGTGCCCGGAACGGCCCACGTTCACATGACCTTCAACCCGATGGTATTCCAGGGCCTGCTGAACTGGCTGCCGTGAGGGGGGCCAGCCATGGGACGCCCAAGCGCTTCGCGGCAATAGCCGAACCGTGCTCAGCTCGCGTCTTCGATACTCACGCTGCCGGAGCACTCTCGTCATTGAGCACGCCACGCCGCACCTGGTCGAGTTCGATGCTCTCGAACAGCGCGCGGAAGTTGCCCTCGCCGAAGCCCTGATCGCCCTTGCGCTGGATGATCTCGAAGAAGATCGGTCCGATCACGGTCTGCGTGAAGATCTGCAACAGCAGTTCGTTCGGAGCGCCCAGGTGCGTCGCGCCGTCGATCAGGATGCGCAGGCGCTTGAGCTCGTCCAGATTCTCACCGTGGTTGGGCAGCCGCCGATCAACGAGGTCATAGTAGGTGGCGATCGTGTCCTGGAACGCCACGCCTTGCCGCTTCATGCGGTCGACGGTCGAGTAGATGTCGTCGGTGCCCATCGCGATGTGCTGGATCCCTTCGCCGTGATACAGGGCTAGGTACTCGGCGATCTGGCTCTTGTCGTCGGAGCTCTCGTTGATCGGGATGCGGATCTTGCCGCAGGGGCTGGTCATCGCCTTGCTCTTCAGGCCGGTCAGCTTGCCCTCGATGTCGAAGTAGCGCACCTCGCGAAAGTTGAACAGGCGCTCGTAGAAATCCGCCCACTCCTTCATGCGTCCGCGGTGCACGTTGTGCGTCAGGTGGTCGATGTAGGTCAGGCCGCTGCCCTTGGGGTCGGCGTTCGCGCCGGCGATCGGCACGAAGTCGACGTCGTAGATGCTGATGTTGCCGATCGCGCCGGCGGTGGCGCCGTCCTTGCCGTGCCAGCGGTCGACGAAGTAGATCAGGCTGTCACCGATGCCCTTGATCGCCGGAATGTTCAGCTCCATCGGCCCGGTGTGGTTGTCGAAGCCCCAGGCGCCGAGTTCGAGCGCTCGCTCGTAGGCCTGCTTGGCATCTCCGACGCGAAACGCCATCGCGCACACGCTCGGCCCGTGCTGGCGTGCGAAGCGCTGCGCGAACGAGTTCGGCTCGGCATTGATGATGAAATTCACCTCGCCCTGGCGATACAGCGTGACGCTCTTGGTGCGGTGCCTGGCGATCGCCGTGAAACCCATGGTCTCGAACAACTGCCCGAGCGCGACCGGGTCCGGCGCGGCGTATTCGACGAATTCGAAGCCGTCGGTGCCCATCGGATTTTCCCAGGGGGTGAATTGCATGTCCGTTCCAATTTGCGGTCGATGCGGGACTGTAGATTCCTCCGCCCGCAGGTTTCTTGCAAGTTCGATCTTCGAACACGCGGCCGACGCTCGAACGGTGCAAAATTCGCAGCATGGAGAACGTCCCCCAGCTGGATGCCATCGATCGGCGCATTCTTCGGGCGTTGCAGGTCGATGGCCGGATGATCTACGACGCGCTGGCCGCGCAGGTCAGTCTGTCGCCCTCGGCCACGCTGCGCCGCGTCAAGCGACTCGAGGAATCGGGCGTGATCGCCGGCTATGTCGCGCTGGTGTCGCCCGAGCGTGTCGGGCTGGGGCTGACCGCCTACCTGAACGTGCGGCTCGAGAAGCATTCCGAGGTGCACAAGCGCACGCCGATGGACCTGTTCCGTGCCTCGGTCCAGGCTTGGCCCGAGGTCGTGGAGTGCGCGGCACTGACCGGCGAGATGGACTTTCTGCTGCGCGTCGTCGTGCAGGACATGGCGCACTACTCGCGCTTCATCATGGACACGCTGCTCAAGCATCCCAGCGTCGAGGACTGCAAGACCAGCTTCGTGCTGGACCGGGTCAAGAACACGACCGCGATGCCGGTCTGAGCGCCCGCGATCGGATCAGATCTCGCGCACCAGCTGCAGCGTCGCGGCTTGCGACAGGTTCAGCAGGTTCGCGATGTCGCTCACATCGTCGGGAATCGCCGGGTTGTCCCAACCCTTCGCGCTGTGGCGAGCCAAGCGCAGCGCCAGCATCACGGTGCGCACGCTGGCGTTGTCGGCGTGGCGATCGTCGCTGATGCGGATCAGCAACTCCGGCAGCCGCCAGGCCTTCATCAGCGCCTGCTGCAGGTCGGCGAGCTCGATGTTGAGGATCGCGAGCTGGGCCACGCTCGAGCGCAGCGTCGGATCCGCGCGCTGGGCCTCGCGGATGCGCAGCGCCAGCGCCGGCGCGTGGCACCACAGCAGCATCTCGGCGAAGTCGTGCAACAGTGCGGCGGCGTGGATCACCGCGGCATCGTGGTCCATGCGATGCACCGCGAAGCCGAGTGCGAAGTTGGCGCCGCGGTGCGCACGCCGCAGCGTGTCGGTCAGGCCTTGGAGCGCAAGTGGCTCGGCGGCGAGGCGGTCTTCGACCGTCGGCTGCGGGCCGAACGCGGCGAAGAACGGAGAGATCCCCATCATCACCAGCGCCGACGTCACCGTCTCGACATCGGTGACGACACGCGCGCTGCGGTGTGCTGACGCGTAGGCCAGCACCTTCAGCGTCATCAACGGGTCGCTGGCGATCGTCTCGCCGATGCTGTTCGCGTCGACATCGTCTTCGTTCGCGCGCAACGCCTCGAGCGCCTCGGCGGTGTGCGCCAGCACCGGAATCTCGGCGCCGCGGAAGTGCGCCGTCCACGCCGCCAGGTCGCGCAGCGGCTGCGTCAGCTGGGGGCTCGCCGGGTTGGCGGACTGAATCATGGCGACTCGTTCTTCGGGGCGGTATGCGGCATATCGGCGGCGCGGGCGCGGGGGTTGAGTGCCGATCGCTCTCAGACCGACAGCACATGCCCTTCGGCCGGGTTGACGCTGCCTCCCAGCAACGCGGCGTAGGTCGCCTCGATCGCCGCGGCGCCGTGCCCGCGCACCACGCGCAGCCACGGTTGCGCTGGGTCGGTGACCGGCCGCATGAACGCGCGCCAGGCGTCCGCGAGGCGCTGCTGCAAGCCGGCCGGACCCCAATCGGCGTTGCGCTTCTTGATCTGCGCCGGCGCGAAGAACAGTGTCGGCCGCGGACCGGGCAGGCCCTTGCCGCTGCCGAGATCGTCCCAGTGCGTGCCGCCCACCGAGCAGCTGTAGGCCAAGCGGTCGCCGAACCGGGCGTGGACCGCAGCGCGCAGCGCGACGCTGCCGCTGAAGTCGACGTATACGGCGAGCGCGTCGGCGGGCAGTGTCGCGACGGCGTCGTAGTCCAGCACGTCGTCGTAGCAGCCCAGACCGCGCGTGAATGCGAGGTTGCCGCGCGAGGTCAACCCGACGATGCGTACCGCGTCGGCCGCGCCGCGTCGCTGTGCGAGGCAGAAGGCGGTTCCGTAGGCGGTTTTACTCGACGCGCTCGACAGGATCACGGTGCGCGCGCCGAAGAAGTCGTTGTCGGCGAGAAAGTCGTCGATCAGGAACGAGGTGAAGAACAACGGGCGCAGCAAGGCCTGTTCGGCCTCGCGGGCGGCGTCGTAGCCCGGGTCGGCGCTGCAGCGCAGATACTGGTTGTAGACCGCGTGCAGTTCGCGCCGGTGCGCGACGCCGTCGGAGAAGCCAGCGGCGTTGACCCGCGTCGGCTGCAATACCACCTCGTTCGCGATCGGCCAGTAGCCATAGAAACGCTCGCCGATCGCCACCCCGTCGCAAAGCGATTCGGTCACGTCGGCGAATCCCCAGACCGGAATGCAGCCGGTGGCGGCGTCACCCGTCGGGAAGAATCCCCAGTAGTTCATCGCGTCGCCGAAGGCGGCGTACGTGACGTTGTTCGAGGTCAGCGCAAAGCTCGCGATCGCGAGCCGCACGTCGCCCTGTGCCAGCGCCGCGGGCTCGCTGTGCACCCAGCGCGTCTGGTTCAGATTCTGGCGCTCGACGACAAAGGTCGTGGTCATGCGAAGGTCTCCGGTGTTTGCCGCGCAGTGTCGCCCGCGCTCGCCTAGCATCGAGTATCGCGTTTCCGGAGGCCTCATGAACAGCGTCGCGTTACCCGCCGGAGCTCGGTTGCCGGCGATCGGTCTCGGCACCTGGCACATGGGCGAGGCGGCGCGCACCCGCGCCGCGGAGGTTGCCGCCGTGCGGCTGGCCATCGAGATCGGCTACCGCGTGATCGACACCGCCGAGATGTACGGCGAGGGCGGGGCCGAAGAAGTCGTCGGGCAGGCGGTCGCCGAAGCCCTGCGCACCGGCGCCGTCACGCGCGATGAGCTCTTCATCGTCAGCAAGGTCTACCCGCACAACGCCAGCCGCGCCGGCGTGGCGGCGGCCTGTGATCGCAGCCTGCGGCGCCTCGCGCTCGATTCGATAGACCTCTACCTGCTGCACTGGCCGGGGCCGCATCCGCTGCGCGACACCGTCGCCGGCTTCGAAGCCCTGCAGGCCGACGGGCGCATCCGGCATTGGGGCGTCAGCAACTTCGACACCGACGAGATAGAGGCCCTGGCCGGTGCGGGTGGCGTGCGCTGCGCCGCGAATCAGGTGTACTACTCGCTCAGCGCCCGCGGCGCCGAGTTCGATCTGCTGCCGTGGCAGCGCGAACGTTCGATGCCGCTGATGGCCTACTGCCCGCTCGACCAGGGTGGGCTGGTCGATGAGCCGGTGCTGCGTGAAGTAGCGGGTCGTCACAGCGCCACTGCTTCGCAGGTCGCCCTGGCGTGGCTGATGGCGCAGCAGGGCGTGATGGTCATTCCGAAAGCGGTGCGCGAGACGCACCTGCGCGAGAACTTCGGCGCCGCCGAACTGGTGCTCGACGCGGCCGATCTCGTCGCGATCGAGCGCCGATTTCCGGCGCCGCGGCGCAAGCAAGCGCTGGCGATGCGCTGAGCAAGAGAAGGCGGCGCACCGAAGGTCGGTGCGCCGCTGCCAGCGCTCACAGGCGTTGCACGCCGCTGACCCAGCCGACCAGTCGGCCATCCAGGTACAGGGCGCCTTCAGGAGCGCCCGCCTCGGCGTAGAACTCCAACTGCGGCACCGGGTGAGGCGCGCGGCTGGCGGGCCGCGCCAGGCGGCGCGACAGACGGGCCAGCGCTGCGCTGGCGCTGCGCAGGCCGACCGCGGCGAAGCGTCGCGCGGCTTCACGGGCGGGGCGGGGCGCTTCGACAAGGCCGGCGCGGAGGTATTTCAGGCTCGACATGGCGTGTCCTTCGAGGGTGGCGCGGGGTCACCGCGCGTGATTCATGGGCTGTGCTGTTTCATCTGTTCCAGTTCGCGCTTCAGCGAACGCCCGGCTTGCTGCCGCTGCGAGCGGCCACCGGTCTGGTGGCTACCGGCGCGGCGGAAATGGGCGTGCGCGACGATCGGATTGCGCGGCTTGCGGCTGTGGATGGTGATCTTCATGAGCGTTCTCCTGGTGCTGCTGGGCGAGACGGAATGCAAAGGCGACGATGCAAAAGCGGAACGGCCCGGGGCGCTTTGCGCAACCCGGGCCGTCCGACGACTGAAGCGTCGCGTGCGACGTTTCAGCGTGGCGGTGAACCCGGTGGCGCGCGGCGTGCGCCCTTGACCGATCGCGAAGCCATCGACGCGCCGAAGCTCGGCGCGATGCGCAGAGCCGCGGCAGGAATCGATGCGTTGAGTCGGGTCATGAACTTCGTTGAAGGTGGATCGGCGGTGTCGTCGCAGCGGAGGGATCCGTCGGCGACTTGCGCAAATGATAAACGTTTGATTATCTTGCGCAAGGGGTATTGCGCAGAATTTTCAAGACCGTGGCAAAAACATCAGCGCTTGGGCTTGAGCGGCTTCACGGCCGCCTGAGTCTTGCTCCACAGGTCGCGGCCATCGTCGGCTGGTGCTGCGGGGCGGGTTGCGACGGGCTTGGCCGCGGTGGCCGGGCCGGGCGTCAGCACCTCGCCGAGCAGGTCGAGCAGGCGCGCGCGGGCGCGTTGGGGATGGCGCCGGTAGTAGGTCAGCACCAAGCCGACGATGAAGCGCTCGTCGTCGTCCTGCGGCGCGCTGCGCTGGCTGTCGTCGCCGGCCACGGGCGCTGCCAGCACGGCGGCGGGCACGCGCGCGCCGACCTGCGGCGCTTGCGCCCAGTCGTGCGGCCCGTGCAGTTCGTCCATCCAGCCCGCGGGCTTCTTGCACAGCTGCTCGAACTGGCGCGCCAGCCGCTCGCCGATCTGGCGCGAGCGCCCCTTGATCTGGCTCCAGTAGCTCGGCTGGATCTGCAGCCGCTCGGCGAATCGGCCTTCGAGGCCGCGCAGCGTTGCCGCATCGGCGTGCTTGACGGTCGCGTGGACGAACTCGTCGAAAAGGATCAGGGCGTTCGCGAGGCGAATCTGGGCGACATCGCGCGGGCCGGGGTGCATGTGTCAGATGATAAAGCGCCGTTGACCAGGGTCGCCGGGTGGGTCGACGACGATTGCGGGCAATTGCGCGCTCGCGTTCAATTCACCGCAGGAGGACAAATCCAATGGTCAGGGTCGCATGTTGGTGGGCGTTCGTGTTCGCGGTGCTGGGGGTCGATGCCAACGCCGCATGCCCGCCGGCCGGCTGGGACGAACCGGCGCTCGCGCGCCTGCGCGCCGAGAAGTTCGTGCTGCCCGATGCCGCAGCGCGCAGCGCGCTGGCCGATGCGCTGGTCGCCGACTGCCTCGCTGACCCGCGCCCGCAATTGCGCGACGAGCTCGCGTTCGAGGCGCTGGCCGCGTGGATGCGCGCCGGCGCGCTGCCCGCCACACAGCTCGACGCGATGCGGCGCGCGCTGACGCGCCGGCTGCTGGCCGATGATCCGAGCGGCTTCGCGCGCCCGTTCGCCGCGCTGACGCTGGCCGAGATCGCGCGCGTCGACCGTCTGAAGTTGTTCCTCGGCAGCGCTGCGCGCGACGACCTGTTGCAAGCCGCCGTCACCTACGAGCGCGGCGTGCGCGACTACCGCGGTTTCGACCCGGTGGACGGCTGGCGCCATGGCGTCGCGCACGGTGCCGACCTGCTGCTACAGCTCGCGTTGAACCCGGCGCTCGATCGTGCGGCGCTCGATCAGATCATCGGCGCCGTCACCGCGCAGATCGCGCCGCCGGGCGAGCATTTCTATGTCTACGGCGAGAGCGAGCGCCTCGCGCGTCCGATCGCCTATGTGGCGCGGCGCGGCCTGCACGACACGGCGTTCTGGAGCACGTGGTTGGCCGGCCTCGCGGCGCCGGCACCGTTGGCGAATTGGGACGAGGCCTTCAAGACCCGCGCCGGCCTGGCCCGCAAGCACAACACCCAGGCCTTCGTGCAGGTGCTGTACGTGATGGTGCGCGAGAGCGGCGACACCGCGCTGCAGCAGCGCCTGCTGCCCGGCCTGGTCGAGGCGCTGAAGGCGCTGCCCTGAGGAGCCGGGCTTCCGGCGAGAATTCGCGATCCTCGATCCAACAATTTCAGGAACGCGCTCGATGACCACGCTCGGAACCCCGCTCTCGCCCCACGCCACCCGCGTCATGCTGCTGGGCAGCGGCGAGCTCGGCAAGGAAGTGCTGATCGCGCTGCAGCGGCTGGGCGTCGAGACGATCGCGGTCGACCGCTACGAAAACGCGCCGGGCCAGCAGGTCGCTCACCACGCGCGCACGATCACGATGAGCGACCCGGCGCAGCTCAAGGCGCTGATCGAGGCCGAGCGGCCGACGCTGGTCGTGCCCGAGATCGAGGCGATCGCCACCGCGATGCTCGAGGAACTCGAGGCCGCCGGCACCGTGCGCGTGATCCCGACGGCGCGCGCTGCGCGCCTGACGATGGACCGCGAGGGCATCCGCCGCCTCGCCGCCGAAACGCTCGCGCTGCCGACCAGCCCGTACCGCTTCTGCGACTCGCTGGCCGAGTTGCAGGCGGCGATCGACGGCGGGATTAGCTACCCCTGCGTCGTCAAGCCGGTGATGAGCAGTTCCGGCAAGGGTCAGAGCAAGCTCGACGGTCCGGCCGACGTGGAACGGGCCTGGGACCACGCGATGGCCGGGGGCCGCGTCAGCCGCGGCCGCGTGATCGTCGAAGGCTTCATCGATTTCGACTACGAGATCACGCTGCTGACCGTGCGCGCGCTCGGCGCAGACGGCCAGGTGCAGACGCATTTCTGCGAGCCGATCGGACACGTCCAGGTCGCCGGCGACTATGTCGAGAGCTGGCAGCCGCAGCCGATGCACGCAGTCGCGCTCGAACGCTCGCGCGCGATCGCGAAGGCCGTCACCAACAACCTCGGAGGCCAGGGACTTTTCGGTGTCGAGCTCTTCGTGAAGGGCGACGCGGTCTGGTTCAGCGAGGTCTCGCCCCGCCCGCACGACACCGGCATGGTCACGATGGCCACGCAGTGGCAGAACGAGTTCGAGCTGCATGCGCGCGCGATCCTCGGGTTGCCGGTCGACACCGCGATGAAGAGCCCGGGCGCGAGCGCGGTGATCTATGGCGGTGTCGAGGCCACGGGCATCGTATTCGACGGGGTCGAAGCCGCGCTGCGCGTGCCCGGCACCGAGCTGCGTCTGTTCGGCAAGCCCGAGAGTTTCGTGAAGCGGCGCATGGGCGTGGCGCTCGCGCACGACGCCGAGGTCGAGGTCGCGCGTGCCCGCGCCAAGCAGGCTGCGGCCTGCGTCAAGCCGCGAGTGCCGTAGGCTCGGATCAGTCCTCGTCCTTGACGCGGTACTGGCTCATCAGCGCCGCCTGCGCCGAAGGCGGCACGGCCTCGTAGTGGCTCAGCTCGAGCGTGTAGCGGCCCTCGCCGCCGGTCATGCCGTTCAGGCGCGCCTGGTAGTTCGCGAGCTCCGACAGCGGCGCCTGCCCCGTCACGATGAACACGCTCCCCGTTCCCGGCCCGGCGCGCGTGCCGCTGACCTGGCCGCGCTTGGCCGCGAGGTCGCCGGTCACGTCGCCCATGCAGTGCTCAGGCGCGGTGATCTCGACCTTCACGATGGGCTCGAGCACGATCGGGTTCGCCTTCTTCACCGCATCGATGAAGGCCTTGCGGCCGGCGGTCGCGAATGCGATGTCCTTCGAATCGACCGAGTGCGACTTGCCGTCGTAGATGATCACGCGCACGTCCTTCACCGGGTAGCCGGCGATCACACCGGTGTCCAGCACCTGGCGGATGCCCTTCTCGACCGCCGGGATGAACTGGGTCGGGATCGTGCCGCCCTTGACCTGGTCGACGAACTCGAAGCCCGCGCCACGCGCCAGCGGCTCGATGCGCAGGAACACCTCGCCGAACTGGCCCGCGCCGCCGCTCTGTTTCTTGTGGCGGTGATGGCCCTCGGCATTCAGCGTCACGGTCTCGCGGTAGGCGATGCGCGGCGGTCGGGTGTTGACCTCGCACTTGTAGACCTCGTTCATGCGTTCGAGCAAGGTTCGCAGGTGCAGCTCGCCCAGGCCGTAGACCACGGTTTCGTTGGTCACGCCGACATGCTCGACTTTCAGGCACGGGTCTTCGTCGACGAGCTTCTGGAGGATCTCCCACATGCGCTGTTCGTCACCGCGGCGCTTGGGTTCGATCGCCAGGCCGTGCACCGGCACCGGGAACGGCAGCGGCTTCAGGTGCAGGTGGTCGTCTTCGGCGGCGTCGTGCAGCACCGCGTCGAAGTGCATCTCGTCGACCTTCGCGACCGCGCAGATGTCGCCCGGCACGCCGGCGGAGACCTCGACGTGCTCCTTGCCCTGCAGCATGAACAGGTGGCCGACCTTGAACGGCTTGCGCCCGTCGCCGATGTACAGCAGGCTGTCCTTCGTGACCGTGCCCTGGTGGATGCGGAACACCCCCATCTTGCCGACGTAGGGGTCGACGGTGACCTTGAAGACATGCGCGATCACGTGCAGGGCGGGGTCGGGCTGGGCATGCAGCTCGGTCGCGTCGGCGCCTTCGCCCTTGAAGAACTGAGGCGGGTTGCCTTCGGCCGGGTTCGGCAGCAGCAGCTCGAACACATCCAGCAGTTCGGCCACACCGGCGCCGTTGCGCGGCGAGACGAAGCAGATCGGGATCAGGTGCCCCTGGCGCAATGCCTCCTCGAGCGGCGCGTGCAGCTCGCGCGGGTCGACATCGCCGTCGTTCAGGTAGCGCTCGACGAAGTCGGGGTCGACCTCGACGACCTGCTCGACGAGCGCGCGGTGCGCCGCTTCGACATCCGAAAAGTCGGTCGTGCCCGCCGCATTGAAGAAGCAATCGACGACCTTCGTCCCGCCCTGCGCCGGCAGATTCAGCGGCAGGCACTCCTTGCCGAACGTGGCCTGGATCTGCGCCACCAGACCGGCCAGGTCGACGCCCACCGCATCGATCTTGCTGACGATGATCATCCGGCACAGGCGGCGCCCGGCGGCCCATTCCATCATCCGCGCGCTCATCATCTCGATGCCGGTGGCGGCGTTAATCACGACCGCGCAGGTGTCGACCGCTTCGAGCGCGGTCATCGACTGGCCGACGAAATCGGGGTAGCCCGGTGTGTCGAGCAGGTGCACGCGCGTGCCGCGGTGCATCAAGTGCAGCACTGCCGAGTTCAGCGAATGCTGGGCGCGGCGCTCCATCGGGTCGAAGTCGCTCACGGTCGTTCCCCGCTCCAGGCTGCCGGGCGCGCCGATCGCACCGGCCTTGCACAGCAGCGCCTCGGCGAGACTGGTCTTTCCCGCGCCCGTCTGGCCGACGAGCGCGACAGTTCGGATGTCCTGGATGGCGGCGTTCGGGATCGGCTGCGGCATGGCGCTCTCCTGGGAGGGGCGGCGCTCGCGGTCGAAACGCATCGCGGGCCCGGGTGAAGGGGGCTGGCTCGGTGTGAGAAACAGCCTAAGGGATAGCGGCGCGCCGGGCAATGGGGGTCTGCGCAGCACATCCGACGCCTACAATCTCTCTCACATTTCGTAACGAATTGGAACGGACACGCACGGCGGCCGTCGAACTCAACGACGCCCGACGCTCCGGGCCCGCCGTTCTCAGCTCAAAGGTTGCCATGGCGACTTCGATCATCACCCTGCCGTCCGAGCGCGGCGCCGGTGCACGTGCGTTGCGGCCCGCACACGCCGTGGGCGTCAGCCTCGCGGTCGTGGTGTTCTGGGCCCTGTGGGCCGCTTACTTCAACACCGCGCAGTTCGGCGACAACATCGAGCAGTTCAACTGGGCGCAGAGCCTGGAGCTGGGCTACCACAAGCATCCGCCGCTGCCGTCGTGGGTGCTGGGCGCCGTGGTCAAACTGTTCGGGCCCTCGATCTACTGGGCCTACGTCCTCGCGACCCTGTGCCTGCTGGGCACAGCGATCTTCACCTACCTGATCGGCCGCGAGCTCGTCGGCGACCGCGTTGCAGCGGCGGCGAGTCTGCTCTGGGGTCTGAACATGACCTTCTCGCAGCGCGTCCAGCTCTACAACCACAACACCGTGCTCGTGCTGTTCGTGGCGGCCACGGCGTGGCTGGCAATGCGCGCGAGTCGAGCCGGCCCCGGCGCGCGCTGGTGGTGGGTCGCCACGGGCGTGACGGCCGGTGCGGCGACGCTGTCGAAGTACCAGGCACTGGTGCCCTTGGTGGGGCTACTGCTGGCGTTGATTTGGTCGGGACGCCTGCGAGAACCGGCGCAGCGGCGCGGTCTGCTGCTGGCGCTGCTGACGATGACCGTGGTGTTCACGCCGCACGCGATCTGGGTCGAGCAGCACGATTTCACCACCTTGCACTATGCCTCCGAGGCGATCGAGACCTCGGGGCTGCCCGAGCGCGCAGGGTTCCTGGTGTCCTTCGCCGCGAACCAGCTGCGGCTGTGGTCGCTCGCCTTGATCGCGATCGGGCTGTGTTGGGGCTGGGCGCGGCTTGCGCCGCCGGCCCCGCCCGTGCCGGCGCAGACGGCGCCCGACTGTTCGATCTGGATGACCGGGCTGGTGTGGGTCGGCCTCGCCGTCCTGGTCGTGACGGCGCTGGTCGGCGGGGTCGGCCTGCGCAACCACTGGGGTGTGCAGGGCCTGCAGTTCTTCGGCCTGTGGCTGGCCTGGCGGTGGGAGCGGCGCGCGCGCATCGACCTGGCGTGCCTGGTGTGCGTCGCGCTCGCAGTGCACGCGGCGGGCCTGGCCTGGTACGCGACCGAGCACCGCGACCCGACGACGATGCTCACGAGCCGCCGCATCGACACGATGTACCCGGCGCGGCGCCTGGCCCGCACCGCGGTCGCGCACTGGAGCGCGACCACCCAATGCCCGCTGCGCTACGTCGCCGGCACGGTGTTCGACGCCGGCCTGGTGTCGCTGTATTCCGGCGGCAGCCTGGAGGTCTTCGACACCGAGTCGGCCACGCCCTGGATCCACCCGGACGACCTGCGCCGCCACGGCGCGCTCTACGTGCTCGACGACGACGACGCGATTCCCGCCGGCGTGACCCACGTGATCGAGTTCGACCTGCTGGCCGGCAACCTGCAGGGGCGAGCGCCGAGGACGATCAAGCTCGGCGTCCTGATGCCGGAGCTTCAGTGCGAGTGACGCGCTACTGAAACGCCACCTCGGCGAAGCTGCGCAGCTTGCGGCTGTGCAACTGGTCGACGCCGGCTTCGCGCAGCAGTTCGATCGCGCGGATGCCGATCCGCAGGTGCTGGTCGACGCGCTCGCGGTAGAAGTGGTTCGCCATGCCGGGCAGCTTGATCTCGCCGTGAAGCGGCTTGTCGCTGACGCACAGCAAGGTGCCGTAGGGCACGCGGAATCGGAAGCCGTTCGCGGCGATGGTCGCGCTTTCCATGTCGAGCGCGATGGCGCGGCTCTGGCTGAAGCGCCGCTCCGGCGTGCTCGCCGCGTGGTGCGAAGGCAGCAACTCCCAGTTGCGATTGTCGGTGCTCGCCACCGTGCCGGTGCGCATGATGCGCTTGAGCTCGTAGCCCTTGAGCTGCGTGATCTGCTCGACCGCCGACTCGAGCGCGACCTGCACCTCGGCCAGCGCCGGGATCGGCACCCACAGCGGCAACTCCTCGTCGAGCACATGGTCCTCGCGCACGTAGCCGTGGGCGAGCACGTAGTCGCCGAGCTGCTGCGTGTTGCGCAAGCCGGCACAGTGGCCGAGCATCACCCACGCGTGCGGGCGCAGCACCGCGATGTGGTCGGTGATCGTTTTCGCGTTCGCGGGGCCGACACCGATGTTGACCATCGTGATGCCGCTGCCGTCGGCGCGCACCAGGTGGTAGGCCGGCATCTGCGGCAGGCGCGGCGGCGCGGCACCGAGATCGTCGCCCGGCCGCGCGGCCAGCCCGTTGCGGCGGGTGATCACGTTGCCGGGCTCGACGAACGCGACGTAGTCCTGCGCCTGAGCCGAACTCGCCATGGTCTCGTGGCCGAGCCGCACGAACTCGTCGATGTAGAACTGGTAGTTCGTGAACAGCACGAAGTTCTGGAAGTGCTCGGGCGCGGTGCCGGTGTAGTGACGCAGCCGGTGCAGTGAATAGTCGACCCGCGGTGCGGTGAACAGCGCCAGCGGCTGTGCCGTGCCGGGCCCCGATTCGTGCGTGCCGTTGGCGATGCCGTCGTCCATCGCGTTCAGGTCGGGCAGGTCGAAGCGGTCGCGCATCAGCGTGCGGCGCTCGACACTCAGATTGCCTTCGATGTGGTCGTTCTCGGCGAACGAGAAGTGCACCGGGATCGGCTGCGCGCTGGTGCCGATCTCGAGCGACACCTGGTGGTTCTTCAACAGCAGACGGAACTGCTCGAGGTAGTAGTTCGCGAACAGATCCGGTCGCGTCAGCGTGGTCTCGAACGTGCCCGGCCCGGCGACGAAGCCGTAAGACAGCCGCGAGTCGGCGCGCGCGACGGTGTCGGTGTGCACGCGCACAAACGGGTAGCAGGCGCGCACGCGCTCGGCCAGCGCGTCGCCAGCGACGAACGAGTGCAGCGCGCTGCGCAGGTGCTGAATGCTGCCGTCGTAGATGGCCCGCACCTGGGCGAGGGCGGCGGCGGGCTCGGTGAAGCGGGCGGGTGCGACGTAGTTCGGGACGGCGGGCATGTTCTTCCTTTGGCGATGGTGGCCATTTTCTCCGGGAAGCGCCTCGCCCCCGAGCCCCGAGTTGCATTTCGTGACCTCGCTTGTCCTACACGGCGCGCCGCGATCCGCCGACCCTGCGCCGACAGCGCGAGTCCTAAGGTTGAGCCAGCCGGTTTTCCCGGTGGTTCGACTTTCTACTCAGGGCCCGCACGGGCCTGCAACGTCCAAGGAGTTCTACGATGAGTGCTTCCAAGATTCTGGTGGCCGCGATGACCGCGGCGACGATCGTCGGCACGGTCGGTTTCGTATCCGCCCAGACCAGCAGCGACAGCTCGGCCGCTCCCGCGACCAGCAGCAGCACGGAACCGATGACGACGACGCAAACGCCGCCGCCGCAAGGCAACATGCAGCAACCCGCGACTGATTCCTCGACGACGAAAGCCCCCGCGGACACGACCGCGCCGGCCGCCACGCCGCCGTCGACGACGCCGGATACCTCGACGCCGCCGAGCAGCGACGCTTCGCAATCGGCTGCCGAACCGCAGCCCAAGGCCGACCGCAACTGAGGACGGCGCCGTGCAACTCGGCAAAGGCGTTCTGGTGAAGCAGGCCGACCTCTGGGGCGGCCTGCGTCAGGGCGTGCTGCTGGGTGCCGCCGCGGTGGTGATGATCCTGCCACCGGCAGGCCTCGCCACCGCGCCGTTGCGCTCGGCAGCGCCCGGCCACGCCGAGGCCTTGCTCGCCGACACACGCATTGCCGATTTTGACGGGCATCCCGCCTCCACCGACGCACACTTGGTGGCCGACTGGATCGCCCGCTCTCAGGACAACCGTCACCTGCCTTTCGCCATCCTCGACAAGCGCGACGCGCGGGTCTTCGTCTTCGACGCCGGCGCGCGCCTGATCGACTCGAGTCCGGTGCTGCTCGGCGCCGCGCCGGGCGACGACTCGGTCGTCGGCATCGGCAAGCGGCCTATCGCCGAGGTGCGGCCCGAAGAGCGCACCACGCCCGCGGGGCGCTTCATCAGCCAGCCCGGCCGCAATGCCTCTGGCGAGGATGTGGTGTGGGTCGACTACAACGCCGCGGTGTCGATGCACCGCGTGCGGCCGGTGGATCCGAAGGAGCGTCGCCTCGAGCGCCTCGCCTCCAACGACCCGGCGCAGCGCCGCATTTCGTACGGCTGCATCAACGTGCCGGTGGCGTTCTTCGACGGCGTCGTGAAGCCGGTGCTGGGCACGCAGCGCGCGGTGGTCTACGTGCTGCCCGAGACCAGGCAGGTCGACGCGACCTTCGCCAAGGTGCGCGCGAACGGCCCGCAGGCGCGAACGATGTAACGGATGCCCGGCCGGCGCGACGGGTTTTGAACCCTCAACACGCGCCACTCACGCGACAATTCAGCTTGGCCGCCGCCGTTCGGCGCGCCCGGTGGGAGCAGTCTGTCGGCCTCACCGCTGACCCCGCCGAGGAATTGTCGCGATGTCGCGTTCAGGTGAGAGGCTGTGCCTTGCAGCCACCCTGCTGCTGTGTGCCACGCTGTGCCGCGCCGCGCCGGAGTTCGCGGCCGAGCCTGCATCCGACGACGCCCGCTACGCCGCGACCCAGGCGCTCGACGCGGGTGACGCACGCGGCCGTCCGTTCGCCATCGTCGACAAGCGCGAGGCGCGCATCTACGTGTTCGACGCGTCCGGCCACCTGAGCGGCGTCTCGGCCGTGCTGCTCGGCCTGGCACCCGGCGACGCCGACGCCGCCGACATCGCGCAGCGCACCCCCGCGAGCCTGGCGCCGCGCGAGCGGGCCACGCCGGCCGGCCGCTTCGAATCGCAGCCGGGCCACAACGACAAGGGCGAGGCGATCGTCTGGGTCGACTACGACGCGTCGCTGGCGATCCATCGCCTGCGCCCGGCGCCGCCGCAGGAGCGGCGTGCCGAGCGGCTGGCATCACCGAGCGCCGACGACAACCGCATCTCGCTGGGTTGCATCATCGTGCCGGTGGCGTTCTACGACAGCGTCGTCGGTCCGACCTTGGGGACACAGCGCGGCATCGTCTACGTGCTGCCCGAGACGCGCCCGGTGCAGGCACTGTTCGAGGCACCCGACCTGGCGCTGCTGACCCGCTGAACGCGAACGTACACTGCGCCCCAGCACGGACGGTGCATGGAGCGTGACGATGAAGGTGTTGGTACTGGGCAGCGGCGTGATCGGGGTGTCGTGCGCCTATCAGCTCGCGCGGGCGGGGCATGAAGTCACGGTCGTCGACCGCCAGCCGGCGGCGGCGCTCGAAACGAGCTACGGCAACGCCGGCGAGGTCTCGCCCGGCTACTCGGCACCCTGGGCCGGCCCGGGCGTGCCGATCAAGGCGATCAAATGGCTGCTGATGCAGCACCGGCCGCTGGTGATCCGCCCGAACATCGATCTCAACCTGGTCCGCTGGGGCCTGGCGATGCTGCGCAACTGCACCAGCGCGCGCTACGAGCTCAACAAGGGGCGCATGGTGCGCCTGGCCGAATACAGCCGCGATTGCCTGAAGGAATTGCGCGCCGACACTGGCATTCGCTACGACGAGCGCATGCAGGGCACGCTGCAGCTGTTTCGCACCCAGGCTCAGCTCGACGGCACGGCCGCCGACATCGCGATCCTGAAGCGCTACGGCGTCGGTTTCGAACTGCTCGACCGTGACGGCTGCATCCGCCACGAACCGGCGCTCGCGCACGTCCGGGACAAGTTCGTCGGCGGGCTGCTACTGCCCGGCGACGAGACCGGCGACTGCTTCAAGTTCACGCAGAACCTGGCCGCGCTCGCGGTCCAGCACGGCGTGCAGTTCCGCTACGGCACGCCGATCAAGCGGCTGCTGCTGGCCGGAAAGCAGATCGACGGTGTGCTCACCGAGGCCGGCACGTTGAAGGCCGACGCCTACCTCGTCGCGCTCGGCAGCTACTCGCCGCTGCTGCTCAGGCCGCTGGGCATCCGCATCCCGGTGTACCCGGTCAAGGGCTACTCGATCACGGTGCCGATCACCGATGCCGGCGGCGCGCCCGAGTCGACCGTGATGGACGAGAGCCACAAGGTCGCGGTGACGCGCCTGGGCGAGCGCATCCGCGTCGGCGGCACCGCCGAGCTGGCCGGCTACACGCTCAAGCTGCACGACGCGCGGCGCGCGACGCTGGAGCATGTCGTCACCGACCTGTTCCCGCGCGGCGGTGACGTGAAGCGCGCCGAGTTCTGGTGCGGGCTGCGCCCGATGACGCCCGACGGCACGCCCGTCGTCGGCGGCACGCGCCTGCCGAACCTCTTCCTCGCGACCGGCCATGGCACGCTCGGCTGGACCATGGCGGCCGGCACCGGCCGGGTGATGGCCGACCTGATCTCCGGCCGCACCCCCGGCATCGATCTGAACGGGTTGACCGTCGAGCGCTACCCGAACGCCTACGCCTGAACGGCGTCGCGCGATCGCGTCAGGGCCGCGGCGCCAGCAGCACGGTCAGCCGATCCTCGGTGCCATCGATGCGCTCCAGCTTCGGGTAGCGCAGCCCGCCCGTGTAGGCGACGCTGACGGTCTTGTAGTGATCGCCGTCCTTCACCAGCAGCTGGATCGGCGCCTTGCTCGCTTTCGCCGCGCTGATCGCGCCCTTCAGGCGCTCCGCCTTGTAGGCCAGGCCGTCGACCGCGATCAGCTGCATCGCGTTGCCCAGACCCGCGTCGAACGCCGGGCTGCCCCAGCGCACGCCGGTGAGCCGGTCGTCCTTGCCGACATCGAAGCCGACCGAGTATGAGAAGTTCTCGTACTTGCGCTTCGCCGCGAAGCCCTTGCTGAAGCTGTTCGGCTCCTCGCTCCAGGCGAGGCGCCAGCCGGCGCGGGCCAGGCCGTTCAGTGGCGCGCCGGGCGCGTGCGTGTCCAGGCGCTCGCGCAGGAAGCGCGCCCAGTCGTACGGCTGCACCCGGTTCAGCGCCGCGACGACGGCATCGAAGGTGTAGGTCAGCGGGGCGGTGTCGGCGTCGCTGCGGCCCGGCTGCGGTCCGAAGAACGCGCGCGCGAAATCGTCGAGCGAGTGCCGGCCGCCGGAGGCGTCGCGGATCAGCATGTCGGCCTCGAGCCAGACCAGCACCATCTCCTCGTAGAAGTCGCCGCTGCCGCGCTGCCAGTCGCGCCAGTCGCGGCTCGCGTGGCGTTCGCCCATCACGTCCTGGTTGGTCGTGTCCTGCAGGTTGCGCCAGGCGCGGCCGCTCTGGCCGTCGATCCACGCCGCGGTGTCCGCCAGCGTGTCCAGCATGTCGTTCTTCGGCACCAGCCCCGAGCGTGCCGCGAGCACATAGCCCCAGAACTGGGTCTGACCCTCGTACATCCACAGCAGCGAGTTCTGCATCGGCACGTTGGTGTTCGGCGTCCACAGGTCCGCCGGGCGGCGGTACTTGCCGTTCCACGAATGCGTGAACTCGTGCGCCAGCAGGTCGCGACCGACGGACGACTTGTCCCAGTCGGCGAAGTAGCCGGACTCCACGCTGTTCTCGCTCGACTGGTGGTGCTCCAACCCGATGCCGCCGAGCTGGTCGCTGATCGCCAGCAGGAAGTCGTAGTGCGCGAAGTGGCGCGCGCCGAACAGCCGGTCTGCCTGCGTCACCAGCGCGCGGTGCACGGCAAGCTGCGCGGGGGTGATCGCCAGATCGCCCGGAGTGTCGGCGACCAGGTTCAGGAACGTCGGCGCGCGACCGTTCTTCGCGGCGTCGGGGTCGAGGTCGACGCGCGCGAAGTGCTTGCCGGCGAACACCGGTGAATCGATCAGCGTCTCGACACTGACCGGCTTGAACACGACGCTCGCGCCATCGCGCGTCGCCGCTTCGAGCGCGCTGCCGAAGCCCCAGCCCGCGGGCAGCCGCAGGCTCGGCCGCACCGTGATGCGCGAGTCGAAGTGTCCCGCCGGGTACAGCAGCACGCCGCTCCACTGCACGTTCAGCATCTCGGGGGTGACGACGACGCGGCCGGCGCCGTCGGCATCCAGCGTCGAGAGCTGCTGGAATTCGAGATCGAGCGTGCCGACGCCGGCCGGCACGTCGAGCGTGAATGCGTACACGTCGAGCGGGTCGCGCCGCCACGCGACGGGCACGCCCGCGGCGCTGATCTTCAGGCCGGCGAACTCGGTGATACGCCCGGTGGGCGCGTGATCGCCGGGCAGCCAGCGCGGGTGGTACAGGCGCAGCGGGCCGGGCGCGACCGGCAGCGTCTCGCGAACACGGAAGATGCGCCGGTCCAGGTCGGTCGCGTCGACCTGCAGCGCGATCGTGCCGGGGTAGGGGGTGTCGGTGGGAACGGGTTGGGCATGGCTGGCCGGGTTGGCCGCGCTCAGGGCCAGCGCGAGCGCCGCGCGTGCGAGCGTCGAGGAAAGGTACGGCATCGAGATAGCGATGATGAAGCGCGCGATGCGATCGTGTCGCGGAGCGCGGACCCGCGACGATACGACATCTTGCGCACCGCCTCGGGCGTGGGGCGCCGGGACGCTTCGCTACAGTTGGCGTCCAGGAGAGCCCGACGATGCCGACGAGCGAGCAGAAGATTCACGCCCCGATGGCCTGCACCGTGGTCGACGTGCCGGTCGCGCTCGGTCAGGCGGTGCGGGCCGGCCAGGCGCTGCTGGTGCTCGAGGCGATGAAGATGGAGCACGAGATCCGCGCCGACGCCGATGGCGAGGTGCTGCAGCTCGGCGCGCGGGCCGGCGAACTCGTCGCCGAGGGCGATCTGCTGATGCGGCTCGGCGCGCCACGCGTTGGCGCCGCGGCGGCCCCGCCGGTTACCGTCGCGAACGCCAATACAGCACCGCCCGACACAGCCCTGCGCGCCGACCTGCAGGAGGTGATCGCGCGCCATGCGTTCACCCTCGACGCGCAGCGCCCCGAAGCGCTCGCGAAGCGCCATGCGCTGGGCTTGCGCAGCGCGCGCGAGAACCTGGCCGACTTGTGCGACGCGGGCAGCTTCATCGAATACGGCGCACTGGCGATCGCTGCGCAGCGATCGCGCCGCGGCCTCGAGGATCTGATCGTCAACACACCGGCCGATGGCATGGTCACCGGCATCGGCAGTATCAACGGCGCGCAGTTCGGTGACGAGAAATCACGCTGCGTCGTGATGGCCTACGACGCGACCGTGCTCGCCGGCACGCAGGGCATGCGCAATCACCAGAAGACCGACCGCATGCTCGGCATCGCGCTGCAGCAGCGGCTGCCGGTGGTGCTGTTCGCCGAGGGCGGCGGCGGCCGGCCCGGCGACACCGACATGCCCATCGTCGCCGGCCTGCACGTAACGAGCTTCGCGAACTACGCGCGGCTGTCGGGGCAGGTGCCGGTCATCGGCATCGTCGCCGGACGCTGCTTCGCCGGCAACGCCGCGCTGCTCGGCTGCAGCGACGTGATCATCGCGACCCGGCGCAGCAACATCGGCATGGGCGGCCCGGCGATGGTCGAGGGTGGCGGCCTGGGCGTGTTCTCCCCCGAACAGATCGGGCCGAGCGACGTGCAGTCGGCGAACGGCGTGATCGATCTGCTGGTCGACGACGAGGCCGCCGCGGTCGCCGCGGCGCGCCAGTACCTCGGCTACTTCCAAGGCGCGACCACGGGCTGGTCGGCGGCCGACCCCAACGGGCTGCGCGATGTGCTGCCCGAGAACCGGGTGCGCGTCTACGACATGCGACGGGTCATGCGCGGGGTCGCCGATACCGGCTCGCTGCTCGAACTTCGCAGCGGCTTCGGCGTCGGCATCTTCACCGCGCTCTCTCGCATCGAGGGCCGGCCGATCGGCCTGATCGCCAGCAACCCGGCGCACCTCGGCGGCGCGATCGATGCCGACGCTGCCGACAAGGCGGCGCGCTTCATGCAGCTGTGCAACGCGCACGGCCTGCCGCTGGTCTCGCTCGTCGACACGCCCGGCTTCATGGTCGGGCCAGAGGTCGAGACGCAGGCGCAGGTGCGGCACGTCAGCCGCATGTTCGTTGCCGCCGCGCACCTGCGCGTGCCCTTCCTTGCGGTGGTGCTGCGCAAGGGCTATGGCCTGGGCGCGATGGCGATGACCGGCGGCGGGTTTCACGCGCCGCTGTTCACCGCGGCCTGGCCGAGCGGCGAGTTCGGTGCGATGGGTCTGGAGGGCGCGGTGCGGCTGGGCTACCGCAAGGAGCTGGAGGCGCTGCCGGAAGGCCCGCAACGCGACGCGCTGTACCAGCGCCACGTCCACGAACACTATGCGAAGGGCAAGGCGATCAACATGGCGGCGACGCTCGAGATCGATGCGGTCATCGACCCCGCCGAGACCCGGCACTGGCTGTCGCGGGGCCTGGCGTCTGCACGTGTGGCGCCGGCTGCAGGCCAGGGGATCGACCCCTGGTGACGGTGCTCAGCCCCGCTCGGCGCCGTGCGGTGCGTCGGGCCAGTGGCGCGACTGCAGCGCCGGATGCGCCGCCTCGTAGCCGAGCTCGACCGGCTCGCCCTCGTTGCCCACGGGTGCCGCACTCGATGCGCCGTGCCGGCCCGAGAAGTACCAACGCCGCACGTCTGCCACCCAGTCTTCATCGCTGCTCATCATCATCTCCGTGCCGGCCGCGCCACGCGGCCCTGATGGACGAATCCTCGGCGTGACGTGCCAATCGCGCCATCGGCTGATCGGTCAAGCTGCTGTAGGGGTTCGCCTACGGCTCGCGTTTCGCAATCTGTGTTCAGATGACGACTGCTGTTTTCTGCGCCGCGCCGACCCAGATGACTCTGACCACCCCGCTGGCAACCACCGCGACCGCCGACGCCGTGCGACCGGCCGGCCCGGCAGTGCGGCACCTGCGCCAGATCCTGCTGTGGCCGCTGCGCCTGATGCCGCTGCGCCGTCGCGACGGCCAGCCGCATCGCCCGCCGTGGCAGGTGCTGCGTGACCTCGGCGCGGCCTCGCCCTGGCGCGAAGTTGTCGACGAATACACCGGCGACAGCGCGCGTTTCCACGAGCGCCACTACAACGAGTTCGTGACCTTCCTGCCCTACGTGCAGCGCTTCCTGTACGGCGAGGGGCGCAAGGCGCGGCAGGGGCCCCGAGGCGGCCCCGCCGGCGATCGCGACGCCGACGCGCCGATGCGCGTGTTTCGCCGCGAGGACATCGCCCACGTGCGCGTCGTCGCCCGTCCCGGCGACGCGCCGGTGACGCTGGAGGTCATCCACGTCGACCTGTACTTCTTCTTCGATGTCGACGTGGTGTTGCTCAATCTCGAACTCGGCGTGAACGACCTGACGTTGGCCCAGGCGCAGGAGCAGCTCTACCGCTTCGGCCGCGGCTACCCGGCCGGATGGGACGCCGACGGCCGCGCGCTGCACACCGCGAGCAGCGTCGAGTGGCTGGACGCGCATGGCGCGGTGCTGGAGCGATCCGATGCGCAGCAGCGCGAGCTGTTCCTGGCGCATGTGGCCGAGCACCGGGCGCCGCGCATCGCATCGCACTGGGCCTTCATGCTGCGTCCGCTGGTGGCCGATCATTCCGACGAGCCCGGCGAGCTGCGCTACCGCCAGATCGAGTACTACCGGATGCCGCTGATGGGCTACCTCGCGCTGGACGACCCGCGCGCGCTGACCCGCAACGATTTCGTCCGCCTCGGCCTGGTGACCGGCGCGGGTGGCGCCGACAACGGCAGCCTCGCCGACGAGGGCGCCCCCGACGCGCCGTCACCCTACAGCAGCGAGCACCTCGCCGACTTCGAGCAGCGCTACTGCTACGACCGCTTCTGGGCCAACGCCGGTGCCGCGCCGAACACGCGCTACCTGTGCAGCGGCCACGCGCTGATCGTGATCGGCGATGCGCGCTCGACGTTCTACGGCTGCCGCGACCGCGGCGTGCTGGCGCAGTTCCGCCACCAGCACTTCCTGCTGTTCCTGATCGCGCACTTCCAGAAGGCCGCGCTGCTGATGTCGTCGGACCGCCTGGTCGAGGCGCTGAAGAATTTGGACGTCGGCGACGCGGACAGCGTGCGCGCCTTCAAGCGCTCGATCCGCCGCAGCTTCGAGAGCTTCCTGCGCTTCACGCACCGCTACTGGTTCCACGAGGTCTCGGAGCAGGCGCAGGTGCGCGCGCTGTTCCACCTGTGCGCCACCCACCTCGGCACCGATGCGCTGTACGACGAGGTCAAGGTGCGCATCGCCGACATGAACACCTACCTCGACGCCGACAGCCTGCGTCGCCAGGCCAACACGGTGGTGCGCCTGACGGTCGTGACGATCTTCGGCCTGATCGGAACGGTCACGACCGGCTGGTTCGGCATGAATCTGTTCGGCATCGGCGACTGGCCTTGGTATCAACAGCTCCCGGTGTTGCTGCTCGCATTCGGGCTGGTTACCTGGCTGACCTTCTACACGATGGTCAAGTCCAAGGGTCTGTCGGACTTTCTCGATGCGCTGTCGAACCAGCACCTGTCGGTGTGGGGCAAGCTCAAGGTACTGGCAGCGGTCTGGCGGCGCAGCGGCGACTGAGCCCGATGGACGTCATCGAGCTCTCGGCCACGGCGCTGTCGCAGGCGATCCATGCCCGCAGCGTCTCGTGTCGCGAGGTGATGCAGGTGTACCTCGAGCGCATCGCGCGCGTGAACCCGGTGCACAACGCGCTGGTGAGCCTGCGCGACGCCGACGAACTGCTGCGCGAAGCGGATGCCCGCGACGCCGCCCTCGCACGCGGGCACAGCGCCGGCTGGATGCACGGCATGCCGCAGGCGATCAAGGACATCGCCCCGACCGCCGGGCTGCGCAGCACGATGGGCTCGCCGCTGCTGAAGGACTTCGTGCCGCGCGAGGACGGCCTGATGGTGCAGCGCATGAAGGCGGCCGGCTGCATCGTGATCGGCAAGACCAACACGCCCGAGTTCGGGCTGGGCTCGCACACCTTCAACGAGGTCTTCGGGGTCACGCGCAACGCCTACGACCCGAGCAAATCGGCTGGCGGCAGCAGCGGCGGCGCGGCGGTCGCGCTGGCGACGAGCATGCTGCCGGTCGCCGACGGCAGCGACTTCATGGGCAGCCTGCGCAACCCGGCCGGCTGGAACAACGTGTTCGGGTTGCGCCCGAGCCAGGGCCGTGTGCCGCCGTGGCCTGTGGCCGACGTGTGGGTCACGCAACTCGGCACCGAAGGGCCGATGGCGCGCAGCGTCGAAGACCTGGCGCGGCTGCTCGACGTGCAGGCCGGCCCCGACCCGCGCCTGCCGCTGGCGCTGGCGAAGCACGCGCCGTTCGCCGATGCGCTGCAGCGTGTCGACGGCACGCGCGCCACCGTTGGCTGGCTCGGCGACCTGAACGGCCACTTGGCCGTGGAGCCGGGCGTGCTCGAGGTCTGCGAGCAGGCGCTGCGCCGCCTCGAAGGCATCGGCTGCGCCATCGAGCCGACCGCGCTCGGGGTCGCGCCCGAAGGCGTGTGGCAGACGTGGCTGGTGTGGCGCCGCTGGCTCGTCGCCGGGCGCATCGCGCCGTTCCTGCTGAAGGCATCGAACCGCGCGCTGATCAAGCCCGAGGCGCTGTGGGAGCACGACCAGGGCGCCGGGCTGACGGGCGCGCAGACGCTGCACGCGAGCGCGCAGCGCAGCGCGCTCTACCAGCATCTGCTGACCCTGTTCGAGCGCTGCGACGTGCTCGCATTGCCGAGCGCGCAGGTCTGGCCCTTCGACGCTGCGCTGCGCTGGCCGACGCACATCGGCGGGCGCGAGATGGACACCTACCATCGCTGGATGGAGGTCACGATCTTCGCCACGCTGGCCGGGCTGCCCTGCATCAGCGTGCCGGCCGGTTTCGGCGCGGCCGGGCTGCCGATGGGCCTGCAGCTGATCGGCCGGCCGCAGGGCGAGGCGGCGCTGTTGCGCCTGGCGCTGGCCTACGAGCGAGTGGCGCAGGACGTGCTGTGCGTGCGGCCGCTCACGCGGCCAGCTTGAGCCCCGAGATCCCGAGCACGATCAGGCTCAGGCAGACCAGCCGCAGCGGCGTGGCCGGGTCGCCCATCAGCGCGATGCCCAGGATCACCGTGCCGACGGTGCCGATGCCGGTCCAGACCGCGTAGGCGGTGCCCACCGGCAGCTGCTTCATCGCCAGGCCGAGCAGCACGACGCTGGCGATCATCGCGGCCACCGTCAGCGCGCTCGGCACGAGCTTGCTGAAGCCGTCGGTGTACTTCAGGCCGATGGCCCAGGCGATCTCGAACAGACCGGCGATGAAAAGGAGTGTCCAGGCCATGGACTAGAGTCTAGCGACCACGCATTCGAGGAGGCACGAGCGATGAGCGAAACCACGAACAGGATCCGTGTCGGTGTCGGCGGCTGGACCTTCGAGCCGTGGCGTGACAACTTCTTTCCGCCAGGCTGGCCGCACGCGCGCGAGCTCGAGTACGCGAGCCGCAAGCTCACGGCGATCGAGGTCAACGGCACCTACTACAGCTCGCAGAAGCCGGCGACCTTCGCGAAGTGGCGCGAGGAAACGCCCGACGACTTCATGTTCTCGCTGAAGGCGTCACGCTTCGCGACGAACCGGCGCGTGCTCGCCGAGGCCGGCGAGTCCATCGAGCGCTTCGTGAACCAGGGCATCGCCGAACTCGCCCACAAGCTCGGTCCGATCGTCTGGCAGTTCGCGCCGACCAAGCGCTTCGATGCGGCCGATTTCGAGGCGTTCCTGAAACTGCTGCCCGGGCAGGTGGCGGGCATCGCGCTGCGCCATGTGCTCGACGTGCGGCACGAGAGCTTCAAGGCGCCCGAGTACCTGGCGCTCGCGCGGCGCTATCGCGCGGCGACGGTGTTCACCGACTCGGACGACTACCCGTCGTTCGCCGACCTCACCGGGGATTTCGTCTACGCGCGCATGATGCGCACCGACGGCTCGCTGCCCGAGGGCTGCACGCCGCAGGTGTTCGATCAGCTCGCTGCCTGCGCGCAGGCGTGGCACGCCGGGACGGAACCGGCCGGCCTGCCGCGCGTCGAGCCCGCCGGCGCTGCCGGCGCAGCGCGCGACGTCTTCATGTATTTCATCAGCGGCGCGAAAGAGAAGGCCCCGGCCGCGGCGATGGCGCTGATCAAGCGCCTGGCCTGATTCGCTCCAGGATTCGGATGCAAGCTTCCGACGTTGTCTCCCCACCCACGCCGTCGCCCGAGGCGCGGCCGCCGCGCGCGTCCGCGACGCTGGTCGTCGTGCGCGACGCTGCGAACGGCATCGAGGTGCTGCTGTCGCGCCGCGCCGAGCGCGGCGACCACAACAGCGGTGCCTGGGTGTTTCCCGGGGGCATCGTCGATCCGGGCGATCGTCTGGCGAGTGGCTGTTGCAGCGGTGTCGACGAAGCGGCGGCCAACGAGCG
>Ga0070667_100000979_pt1 | contig 26248 bp, 17 predicted proteins | sample KBSS33metaG_FD_64659 | JGI IMG/M metagenome (GOLD analysis project Ga0070667, IMG submission 64659) | Switchgrass rhizosphere microbial communities from Kellogg Biological Station, Michigan, USA - KBS S3-3 metaG | ecosystem: Host-associated > Plants > Roots > Rhizosphere > Soil ...
CAGTTGAAGGCCATTGCAGGCGGCACCGACGGCATCGTCACCGGCCGCATGCACCTGGCCATCGCGGGCTTCGACATGGGGCGTCCCGTCGCGGCGCTGACCTACCAGGACAAGTTCCAGGGCCTGTTCGCGCACTTCGACTATCCCGAGCGCTTCTTGCTCACGCCCGACGAGGCGGGCGATCCGCAACGGCTTGCGCTGCTGATGGAAGAGTTTGTGGACTGCCTGCCCGAGCTGGCGAGCCGGGTTCACCGCGCACTCCCCGAGGTCAAGGCCATGTCCGCGCTGAACCTGGACGTGATCCTGGAAGATCTGAGTGCTGCCGAGAATGCGCGCACGATGGCCGCGGCGGCTTGACGCATCGAGTCGCGGCGGTTGCGCGCAGCCGAGTTCGACGCGTGAGAAGTCTTGGCGGCATCGCGGCCCGGCGAACAGATGGGCGGCGCTCGCGCTGGTGCTGGTGCTCGCGGGCTGCGCCTCGGGTCCACAACGATCGGCGTCGCCGGGTTCGTGGCCGGCCGGCACGCCCGACCGCGACGGCCCCGAGGCGAACCCGCCGGCCGATCTGGCGCGCGTGCCCGATGCCGAACCCGCGCTCGAGCCGATCCGCCCCGGCGGCCCGAACAAGCCCTACGACATGCTCGGCAAGACCTATGTGCCGATCACGCAGGACGCGCCGTTCACCGAGCGCGGCCTGGCCTCGTGGTACGGCCGCAAGTTCCACGGCCGGCGCACCGCCAGCGGCGAGGTCTACAACATGTATGCGATGACGGCCGCGCACCCGACCTTGCCGATCCCGAGCTATGCGCGCATCCGCAACCCGGCGAACGGCCGCGAGGTCGTCGTGCGCATCAACGACCGCGGGCCGTTCCATTCGAGCCGCATCGTCGACCTGAGCTACACCGCGGCACTCAAGCTCGACCTGCTGCGCGGCGTCGCGCCGGTGGAGCTGCAGCGCATCACCTCCGACGACATCCGCACCGGCGCGTGGCGACACCCGCCCGAGGGCGACGCGGTGCAGCTCGTCGCGACGCGCGGCGCGATCGAGCCGGCCGCGATCACCCCGCTGCTTGCGGCCTCAGGCGCGGCCCCGCCCGAGGTGCTGCCGGTGTCGACCGCGAGCGAGCCGTCCATGACCACCGTGAGCACGGCGGACACGCCGCTCGCGGCCGAGCCCATCGCCGACGCACCCGCAGCGCGCGCGTTCACCGCGCCGGCGCGTGGCTTCTGGGTCCAGCTGGGTGCGTTCAAGCGGCGCGACGGCGCCGAAGGCTTCCAGAAGCGTGTCGCCGCCGAACTCGACTGGCTGTCGCCGCTGCTCGCGGTCTTCGACGATGCCGCGATGTTCCGCTTGCAGGCCGGACCCTATGCGAGCCGCGAGCAGGCCCGCGGCGTTGCCGAGCGCGTGCGCGGCGGCCTGCAGCTGGTGCCGGTGATCGTCGAGCGGCGCTGAGCCGGCCCGTCAGATATTGCCTACCGCGCAATGCGCCGGCCGCGTCTTGCCCGCGGCACGCCACTTGCGAAGAATTCGGATCAAGTCGATTCGAACCACCACCACCATGAGCAACTCCCTCCCACGGGCCGTCGCCATCGCGGCGATCCAGGATGTCGAGGCCGCCGCCGACGGCGCCGCGATCATCGTCAAGGCCCATGCACAGGACGGCGACGCCCGTTCGCCGCTCGAGATCGCCATCACCAGCGAACTGGCGGCGACGGTGGCGATCGCGCTGCTCGCCACCACGGCGCGGTCGCGGCGCTCGCGCGACTCGATGGAGCCGGCGCTCGAGTGCTTCGCCGCTGGCGTCGAAGACAGCTCGCTGCACCAGGACCGGGTGCGCCTGCAACTGCTGTTCGAGGGCGGCACCGTGTTGCCCGTCGAGATGCGCCGCGATGCGGGCGAGGCTTTGAACAACGAGTTGTCGGACTGGCTCGCCGGTCGGCGCCCCGGCTTCCCGAAGAGCAAGGCCTGAACTATTCCTCCCACTGGAAGCGCGCGACCGCCAGCGCCGCGAACACCGCCGAGAACGCCAGCAGCACCGCCACCGGCAGCAGCGCCGCGTCGAGCGGCAGGCCGCGCCAGCTCATCGCGTCCAGGCCGTCGATGGCCCAGCGCGTCGGCACGAACAGCGAGATCGTCTGCAGCCAGGCCGGGAAGATGAACGACGGCACCCAGGCGCCGCCGAGCATCACCAGCAGCAGGGTCGCGAGGATCGCCAGGCCGCGCGTCGCCTCGGGCGTCTTGCCCAGCGCGGCGACGAGCAGGCCGAAGCTCGCGGTCAGCAGCGCGAACGCGATCAGCACCGCGGCAAAGCCGAGCACGCTGCCATCGATGCGCACGCCGAACGCGGCGAACGCCACGGCGTAGATCACCGCGAAAACGATCAGTGCGATCAGCGCGGTGCTGGCGATGCGGCTGCCGAGCAGCTTGGCGCGCGACAAGGGCGCGGCGCGCAGCCGTTTCCACAGGCCCATGCGCCGCATCATCAGCAGGCCCACCGCCATGTCAACGCCCATCAGCAGGATGAACTGCACGCCCATGCCGGCGAACGAGTGTGCGTAGCTGTTGTACTTGAGCTCGGGCTTCGATCCGGCCTCGAGCTCGCGCGTCGAGAATGGCACGCTGAAGTTGCCGGCGCTGCTGGCCGCTCCACTCGCCGCGGCCGGCCCGGCGACGCGCGCGACGCTGTCGAACATCTCGACGAGCGCCTGGCGCCGCTCTGCCGGTAGCACCGGATTGCTCAGCGCCTGCGCACGCAGGTCGGCCATCAGCGACGCGGCGCCGCCGAACACCGACTGCGCGACGTGCTCCATCACGTGCTGCGCGAGCAGCCCGCGCACCAGTGGCAGCACCATGCTTTGCGAGGGGTCGTAGTGCAGCACGATCTCGGGCTTGGTCGTGCCACCGAAGAGCGCGCGGCCGGCCTGCGTGCCGAAGCCGGCGGGCAGCACGATCGCGGCCCGCTGCTTGCCGGCCTTGACCTGCGCCGCACCGTCGTCGGCGCTGGTCTGCGTGATCGTCAGCGCGGTGTCGGCGCGCATCGCGGCGACGATGCGGGTCGAGAGTTCGCTCTGGTCCAGGTCGGTGATCGCCACCGGGATGTTCGCCGGCTTGTCGCCGCCGCCGCCGAACAGGCTGCCGAAGAAGGCCGCGATCAGGATCGGCGCGACGATCGCCATGATCACCGAGCGGCGGTTCGAGAAGTACAGCACCAGGTCCTTGCGGACGAGCGCGATGAAGGCATTCATGGGGTGGTCTCTTTCGGTCGCGCGTCAATCGCGAAGTTGGCGCCCGGTGAGCGCGAGGAACACGTCTTCGAGGTTCGCGCGACCCGAGTTCAGGTGTCGCACCGTCACGCCATGTGCGGTCAGCGCCTGCATCACGACCGGCGTGTCGCGTGCCAGGTCGTCGAGGCCGAGCGTCACGCGGCCGACGTCGAGTTGCAGCAGCGTGATGCCGGCGAGGCCGTCGAAGGCGGTGGCGACGAGCGGGCCGTCGATGTCGAGCTGCAAGGTCTGCGCCGCGGGCAACCGCCGGTACAGCTCGGCGAGCGTGCCGCTGGCGACGACGCGGCCGTGGTCGATGATGACGATGCGGTCGGCCAGACGCTCGGCCTCTTCCATGTAGTGCGTGGTGTAGACCAGCGCCTTGCCGGCGCGCTTGAGCGCCTCGAGGTTGTCGAAGATCGCGTTGCGGCTCTGCGGGTCCACACCGGCGGTGGGCTCGTCGAGCAGCAGCACGTCGGGGTCGTGCACCAGCGCACAGGCGATGTTCAGGCGGCGCTTCATGCCGCCGCTGAAGGTCGCGGGCTTGTCGCGCGCGCGGTCGGCGAGGCCGACCATCTCGAGCACCTCCATCGCGCGCCGCGCGAGCGTCGCCTTCGGCAGGTCGTAGAGCGCTCCGAACAGCTCGATGTTGGCCAGCGCCGGCAGGTCCTCGAACAGCGCCAGGTCCTGCGGCACGAGGCCGATGCGGCGCTTGAACGCGAACTCGTCGGCGGCGAGCGTGGCGCCGCCGATGGTGACCGTGCCGGCGTCGGCCGCGGTCAGCCCGCTGATGATGCCCACGGTCGTCGACTTGCCGGCGCCGTTCGGGCCCAGCAGGCCCAGCACCTCCCCGGCACGCACCTGCAGCGACACGTCGGCCACCGCGGTGCGCGCGCCGTAGGTCTTGCGCAAGCCTTTTACGTCCAGCATCGCCGCTCCCTCGAAGTTGTGTTGGGGCGGATGCTAGCCAGCGCCGCCGGCCCGAGCGTGCGCGCTGCGACGGATCGCCGGTGCGGCGCCGTGAAACGGCGTCAGCCGGCGCGAGAAGCGGCGAGGGTGTCTTGGCGCTGCTGCAGGAAGCGTCGCACCGCCGGGTCGGCCTCGAGGCCGATCGCGCGGCGGTACGCGGCATCGGCCGCCTCGATGGCGCCGTGCCGCGCCAGCAACCCGGCGCGCGCGGCCCAATAGGGCTGGTAGTCGGCCAGGCGCGGGTCGGCGCCGATCGCGTCGAGCGCGGCCAGGCCTTCGGCGGCGCCGCGCGCCTCGGCGATCGCGACCGCGCGGTTGATCGCGACCACCGGCGAGCCGGTCAGCGCGAGCAGCGCGTCGTACAGATGCGCGATCGCGGCCCAGTCGGCGCGGCCGGTGCGGCGGCGCACGACGTGCGCCGACTGCACTGCGGCTTCGAGCTGGTAGCGGCCGATCCCGCCGAGGCGACTGGCGCGCAGCAGCAGCGCCTCGGCCTGGTCGATCAGCGCGTCGTCCCATTGCGCCGGGTCCTGCTCGGCCAGCGGCACGTACGCGCCTGCTGCGTCGCGGCGCGCGGCGCGCCGCGCCTGTGCGTGCAGCATCAGCGCGAGCAGGCCCAACGCCTCTGGTTCGTCGGGCAACAACGTTGCGACGAGCTGGCCGAGCCAGATGCCCTCGTCGGCGAGATTGCGACGCCGCGCCTCGGTGCCGGCCGGGTCGGACCAGCCTTCGGCGAACGCCGCATAGATCGCTTCGAGCACGCTGTCCAGGCGCTCGGCCAGATCGTCGTGCCCGGGCAGGCGAAACGGAATGCCGGCGCGCTTGATCTTCGCCTTCGCGCGCACCAGGCGCTGGCCCATCGCGCTCGGCGCGACCAGGAACGCCGAGGCGATTGTCGCGGCGTCGAAGCCGAGCACGGTCTGCAGCATCAGCGGTGCGCGCACGCCGTGCTCGATCGCCGGGTGGGCGCAGGCGAACATCAGCAGCAGGCGGTCGTCGGGGATGACGCGGCGCGGATCGTCGGCGTCGTCGCCGTTCGCGAGTTCGCCGAACAGCAGCAGGTCGGGCGCTGCGGCATCGGCGGTGCGGCGCCGCCGTGAGGCGTCGATCGCCTGGCGCCGCGCCGCAGTCAGCAGCCAGGCCTCGGGGTTCGCGGGCACACCGTGCGCGGGCCAGTCGCGCAGCGCCGACTCGAACGCCGCGGCGAGCGCGTCTTCGGCCGCTGCGAGGTCGCGCGTGCGCGCCGCGACGAAAGCGACCAGCTTGCCGTAACTGCGGCGCGCCGCAGAAATGACTGCCTCTCGACCGCCGGGTACGGCGATCGATCCCCCGAGGGGATAGGGCGCGGCTTCGGGCGGCCGGGCGCTCGGGCCCTGTGCTGGCTCGACGCTCACATCGCCCAGATCGGCCGGACCTCGATCGTGCCGTGGCTCGAGCTCGGGCAGCGCGCGGCCCAGGACAGCGCGGCGTCGAGGTCGGGCACGTCGATCAGGTAGAAGCCGCCGAGCTGCTCGCGGGTCTCGGCATACGGGCCGTTCAGCACCTCGGTCTTGCCGCCGCGCACGCGCACCGTGGTCGCGTCGCTGCTGGGGCGCAGCCGCTCGCCGCCCTGCATCGCGCCGGCCTTGACCAGCGCCTCGGCGTAGGCGCCGTGGGCCTGGCTCATCTTCGTGCCGTCCTCGGGCGTGCCGCGCTGGGACTCGTCGGCATAGATCATCAACAGGTATTTCATCGTCTGCTCCTGGGTTGACGAGGCAACGAACGGCCGCCTCCGGTGCGATGACGTTCGCATCGGCGCGGTTTCGACAGGCGCCGCGAGATATGTCTGCACGGCCCGCGCACGCACACACAAGGCAGTATGCGCCGCGGTGGCGCGCACGCACGCTTGCGCAACGGCGCTCGACCCCGCATTCTGACGAGCCATGACGTCGATCGAACCCGCGCCGCGGCTGGTCCTGCTGTTCTCTGGGCACCGGGTCGACGCGCCGGGGCGTGCCCGGCCGCGCTTCCCGCCGGCGCTGGTGCCGCGCGCCGCCACCGCGATCGGGGCGGCACTCGACGCGCTCGGCGCCGGCCCAGGCGACCTCGCACTGTCGCAAGCCGCGGCCGGCGGCGACCTGTTGTTCAGCGAAGCCTGCGTTGCCCGCGGCGTGCGCGTGCAGTGGATGTTGCCGCTGCCGGAGGCCGACTTCATTGCGCGCTCGGTGCGCGGCTCGGCTGGCCCCGAAGACTGGCCGGCGCGCTTCGTGGCGCTCGAGGCGCGGCTGGCCGATCCGCCGATCGTGATGCCGGCGGCGCCCGGCGACGCGTTCGAGCGCGCCAACCAGTGGCTGCTGGCGCGCGCGCTGGCGCACGGCCTCGACGCGCTGCGGTTCATCTGCCTGTGGGACGGCGCCGCCGCCGGCGATGGTGCGGGCGGTACGGCGCACATGGTCGCCGAAGTGCGGCGCCACACGTCGCGGATGACATGGATCGACACGCGCGTGCTCGGCAGGTCCGCGCGCCCTGCCGCCCCATGAACTAGGGCTTTCAACCCCCGGGTACGGCGCCCATGATGCCGCGCACCTGCCGTCGGGCGGGTCGGGTCACATCGCCGCGTTGCACGCGGTTACAGCAGGGGACGCATCATGGCCAGCCAGTCCAGCACCGCCGCCGCCAGCAAGGCCAGGGGCCTGTCGCTGAACATCGGACTGAACGGCGTCAGCGCCGCCGCGTATGGCGGCTGGGACGGCCCGCTCGCGGCCTGCGAGTTCGACGCCCACGACATGGCCGCGATCGCGCGCGCCAAGCGCATGAAGGCGACCGTGCTGCTGACCAAAAAGGCGACGCGCGCCAACATGCTGGCCGGCATGCGCAGCGCCGCGAAGACGTTGAAGTCGGGCGACTTCTTCCTGCTCACCTATTCCGGCCACGGCGGCCAGGTGCCCGACACCAACGGTGACGAGCCCGACAAGCAGGACGAAACCTGGTGCCTGTACGACGGCCAGTTGATCGACGACGAACTCTATTTCGAGTTCAGTCGCTTCAAGGCCGGCGTGCGCATCCTGATGCTGTCCGACAGTTGCCACAGCGGCAGCGTCGCACGCGACCTCGCGCCGCCACCGCCGCCGCCGGGCCAGCGCGTCAAGCTGATGCCGGCGAGCGTCGCGCGCCGTGTCTACGAGGAGCACCAGGCCTTCTACGACAAGCTGCAGGCGGACGTGGCCTCGGCCGCGCGCAAGGCCTTCGTCGACCCCGACGCAGCACTCGCGCAGGTCGGCGCGGCGGCCGAGGCGACCGCGCTGGTGGGCAAGTTCAACCCGGCGGTCGTGCTGATCTCGGGCTGCCAGGACAACCAGACCTCGATGGACGGCGAGCACAACGGCGCGTTCACCGAGCAGTTGCTGAAGATCTGGAACCGCGGCGGCTTCAGTGGCGACTACAACGCGTTCCACGCGCGCATCCGCGCCGGCATGCCGCACAGCCAGTCGCCGAACCTGTTCGTGCTCGGCAAGGCGGCGGGCTTCCTGAAGCAGAAGCCGTTCACGGTCTGACGAGATGACGGCCCCCACGTCGCTTCGCTCCTGCCCCCCGGGGGGGCGCTCAGCCGCCTTGGGGCGGCCCGGCGGCGGCTGAATATGCCCACCCGCAGCGTCCCGATCCGCCTCGTCGGCCGCGAGGCCGATCGCAAGCTGCCACCGCTGCTGACGCCTGCGTCGCGCACCGTCGGCCGCAGCGACGATGTGTTTCTGCCGGCGGGCTATCTGGTGCCGACGGCGGCGTTCGATGTCGGGCCGGCCGCACGTGACGTCGCCGATGTCGGCGCGGCGCAGCGCCACTCTCACGACGCCGGTGCCGACGAAGTGGTCGTGCTCGAACTCGCCGACGGCAGCACGCTGATCACGAGCGCACAGCGCCTGCGGGCCTCGCTGCAGCAGACGCACCCCGAGCTGATCGGCGACGACGGCGCGATCCTGCTCGAGAAGCTGCGCGCCGACGGCGCCGCGCCGGGCCGCGGCTTCGGCGAGGCCGTCGGGGGGCTGATCAGCAAGGTCTACAGCTTCGCCGTCGGCGCCGCGCCCGACGCGATCGTCGACGAGGCGCTGAGCCAGTTGCCGAATCCGCTCGAACTCGGCGTGAGCTGGCTCGGCACGAAGGCGTTGATGGCGGCGATCGAGAAGCGCCTCGACCAGCCGCCGGGCCTGTACCGCTGGGTCGGCGCGAGCGGGCAGCGCAGCGACCTTGCGCCGGTCGACCTGAACGACCCGGCACTGCCCGCGCCGTCGGCCGAGCGCCCGATGCTGGTGTTCGTGCACGGCACCGGCTCGAACACGCTGGGCAGCTTCGGCGACCTGCGCACCGGCGACCGGGACCTGTGGGGGATGCTCGCTGCGCGCTACACCGGCGGCATCTTCGCGTTCGAGCACCGCACCCTGTCGCAAAGCCCGATCGAGAACGCGATCGCGCTGGCCAGTGCGCTGCCGCGCGGCGCGCAGGTGAGCCTGGTGTCGCACTCGCGCGGCGGTCTCGTCGCCGACCTGCTGTGCCTGGGCGATTTCGACGCGCTGATCGAGCACTACGCCTACGCGTTCGACGGTACCGGCGACACCGACCCGGCCGAAGCGCAGCGCGTGCTGGGCGAGCTGAAGAACGCGCACGCCGAGCAGCGCACGCAGCTGCGCACGCTCGCCGGCGTGCTGCGCGAGCGCGCCATCACCGTGCAGCGCTACGTGCGCGCCGCGAGCCCGGCGAGCGGCACGCTGCTGGCGAGCGGCAATCTCGACGTGTTCCTGTCCGGCATCCTGAGCTTGATCGGCCTGGTGCCATTCTTCTTCGGCAGCCCGATCTACTCGGCGTTCAAGCGCGTCGTCGTCGAGGTCGCGAAGAGCCGCACCAACGCGCACCTCGTGCCGGGCATCGAGGCGATGCTGCCCGATTCGCCGATGGCCCGGCTGCTGCGCGACGCGCCCGTGCGCCCCGGCACCGCGATGGCGGTGATCGCCGGCGACATCCAAGGCGGCAACCTGCTGCGCCGCCTGGGCGTGATGCTGACCGACTTCCTGCTGTTCGACAACGAGGACAACGATCTTGTCGTCAACACCAGCTCGATGCTCGCGGGCATCGCGCCGAAGTCGGGCGCGCGCGTGCTGTTCGATCGCGGCGCCGATGTCTCGCACTTCCGCTACTTCAGCAACATCGACACGCGCAGCGCGCTGCGCGACTGGCTGATCGACCCCGACACACGCGCGCTGACGATGTTCCGCGCGCTGCCGACGCCGGCCGAGTTCGCGCAGGCGCTGGCGGCCTCGGCGGCGAGCCGCGACGCCGCGGCGGCGGATCGCCCGGTCGTCGTCGTGCTGCCCGGCGTGATGGGCTCGCACCTGCAGGCTGCCGGTGGCGACCGGGTCTGGTTCGATCCGCTGGACATCGCCTCCGGCGGTCTCTCCAAGATCGAATGGGGCCAGCCCTCGGTCGAGGCCGAAGCGCTGTTCGCGATGTTCTACGGCAAGGTCTGCGAGTACCTCGCGGACAGCCACCGCGTCGAGCCCTTCCCCTACGATTGGCGCCAGCCGCTCGACGTGCTGGCCGAGCGCCTCGGCGAGTTCCTCGACCGGCTGATGAAGCAGACGCAGCAGCCGATCCGCCTGCTCGCGCACAGCATGGGCGGCCTCGTGGTGCGCGCCGCGATCCACAAGCGCCGTTCGGTGATGGACGCGCTGATGGCGCGCGACGGTGCGCGCTTCGTGATGCTGGGCACGCCGAACCAGGGCGCGCACTCGATGGTCGAGAACGTGATCGGCAAGGGCGACACCTTGCGCACCCTGGTGCGGCTCGACCTGAAGCACGACATGCAAGAGGTGCTCGACATCGTCGCGGGATTTCGCGGCGCGCTGCAGTTGCTGCCCAAGCCCGGCTTCGTCGACATGTTCCAGGGCCAGGACGGCGGCGGTGGCCGCTACGAGTTCCAGAAGGCTTCGACCTGGGTCGACCTCAAGAGCAAGGTCACCGACCTGTGGTTCGGCGACCACCACGCCGGCACGCCGGCGCAGGACGTGCTGGACCAGGCCAGCTGGCTGTGGGCCGCCGATGGCATGGCCACGCCGGCGCTGCCTGCTGCCTACGAAGTGAAGAGCATCTACGTCTTTGGCGTCGCGCCGAACACGCCCTGCGGCGTGCGCGAGGAGCCCGACGGCAACGGCGGCACGCGCCTGAAGATGGTCGGCACGACGCGCGGCGACGGCACCGTGAGCTGGGAGTCGGGCCGGATCGGCGGCGTCGGCCACTCCTACTACCTGCCCGCGGTGCATGGCGACCTGCCGTCGACCGAGGAACACTTTCCCGCGCTCGCCGACCTGCTGACCGCGGGCACGACCGCGCGGCTGTCGGTCACGCCGCCGGCGCTGCGTGCGATCCAGCAGCCGATGCCGGTCAGCTACGACGCCGGGCCGCCGACCGCCGACGATCCCGACGCGCTGCAACGCGGCCTGATGGGCGGCTCCAAGCGCAATCGCATCCCGCCGCGCCCGAAGCGCCGCCTCGAAGTCGCGGTGAAGGCGATGGACCTGCGCTTCATCTCGCAGCCCATCATGGTCGGCCACTACGAGCGCGACCCGATCGCCGGCGCCGAAGCGCTGATCGATCGCGAGCTGCTGGGCGGCGACCTCAGCGAACGCTACAGCCTGGGCCTGTACGCCGGCGGGCGCGGCACCGCGACCGTGGTGCTGCGCGTGCCGAACGATCTCGAGCGCCAGCGCGGCAGCCTGTCGGGCGCGGTCGTCACCGGCCTGGGCTCGTACGACCGCGCGCTGAGCCCGTCCGATCTGACCGAGGCGGTGCGCACCGGCGCGCTGCGCTACCTGCTGCAGGTCATCGACGTGCTCGGCAAGGACGATCGCGAGGTGCCGCTGGCGACCTTGCTGCTGGGCTACAACTCGTCGGCCAACCTGACGGTGGCGGCCTCGGTCGAGGCGCTGGTGCGAGGCGTAATGGAGGCGAACGCAAAGTTCTTCGAGACCACGCGACTGAACATCCGCATCGCCAGGCTCGACATCGTCGAGCTCTACCTCGACACCTCGATCAGCGCGGTTTACGCATTGCGCCAGCTCGGCTCCCAGCTCGCCGCGCAGTCCGCCAAGCACGGCACGATGCTGGTGTGCCGCAACGAACTCGTGCAGGGCGAGGGCCTGCGCCAGCGTCTGTTCGACGACCGAAGTTCGAGCTACTGGCCGCGCCTGATCATTGCCGACGCCGACCGCAACGACGACGCGTGCGTGCCGGACGGGCCGAGCGTGCCGAAGCCCGGCGTCGATGCCGGCGCACCGGCCGCGGCGCCGATCGCCGACCGGCTGCGCTTCACCTATGTCGGCCAGCGCGCGCGCGCCGAGTCGGTCGCGCTGCAGCGCCAGCCGGGCCTGATCGAGCAGCTGGTCGCGCAGCAGCTGCACAACCCGACCTGGAACGAAGACTTCGGCCGCATGCTGTTCCAGCTGATGGTGCCGCACGATTTCAAGGACGCGGCGCGCCAGCTCGACCGCGTCGTGCTCGTCGTCGACGCCTGCACCGCGAACCTGCCGTGGGAACTGATGCTCGCCGACGACCCCGAGCGCAGCGACGAGGACAAGCTGCCGCTGGCGCTGCGCACCGCGGTCGTGCGGCAGCTGACGAGCTGGCGCTTCCGCGCCCATGTGCGCCAGGGCATCGAGCGGCGCGCGCTCGTCGTCGGCAACCCTTCGGTGGCCGGCTTCACCGACGCGTTCCCGCTGATCGATGGCCGGCCGACGCAGGCGCCGCCGGCGCTGCCCGGCGCGCAGGCCGAGGCCGAGGCGACCGCGATCGTGCTCGGCAGCATGGGCTACACGGTCGAGTCGGTCACGGGCGAGGACCGCAGCGCCAGCGACGTGCTGACCAAGCTGTACAGCCAGCCCTGGCGCATCCTGCACGTCTCGGCACACGGCGTGTTCGACCTGCTGCACGCCGACGGCCGGCGCCGCAGCGGCGTGCTGCTGTCGGGCGGCCTGTTGATCACCGCGGCCGAGATCGCCGCAATGGAAACCGTGCCGGAGCTGGTGTTCCTGAACTGCTGCCATCTTGGGCAGATGGACACGGGCAAGGGCGGCAACAAGCTCGCCGCCAGCGTCGCGCGCGAGTTGATCGAGGTCGGCGTGCGCTGCGTCGTCGTGGCCGGCTGGGCCGTCAACGACGACTCCGCGAAGCTGTTCGGTCAGTCCTTCTACGAGCAGGTGCTGCTGCGCCGCCGGCCCTTCGGCGACGCGGTGTTCGAGGCGCGCCGCGCGGTCTGGCAAGCGCACCCCGACGACATCACCTGGGGAGCGTTCCAGGCCTACGGCGAACCTGGCTGGCTGGCCGAGCCGCGCGCGCCCGACGCGCCGCGTGCCGATGCGGGCAGTGCACCGGTGTCGCCCGAAGAACTGCTCGACGAACTGGCGCGTCGCCGTGCCGACCTGTCGCGCCGGCGCGAAAGTTTCTCCGACGCCGAGATGCGCGCCCAGGGCGACGCGATCACCACCCTGTTGAAACAGCGCTGCCCGCCGGCGTGGCAAAACCTGCCGCAGTTGCAGTCCGCGCTGGGTCGCACCTGGTTCGAGCTCGGCCAGCTCGAACGCGCCCGCGATTGCCTGCTCGCCGCGGTGCAGGCGGTCGATACGATCGGCCTGGTGCCGATCCACGACATCGAGAAGCTCGCGAACGTCGAATCGCGCCTGGGCGAACAGCGCGCGCACGCCGAGTTCGCGGTCGGCGAGCACGCGAAGGGCGGGCCGCACACGGCCGAAGCGTTGATCGACATGGCGCTGCGGCGCCTCGACGGTCTCGACGCGCTGGTCGAGACCCGTTTTGCGACTGTTCCCGAGGCCGGTGCCGACGCCGGCGCCTTGCTGCCGCCGGCGCCGCACGGTGAACGCGCCGCGCTGCGTGGCAGTGCACACAAGCGCAAGGCGGCACTGCAGGCGCGTCGCCTGTTGACGCAGCGCCTGAGCGAGACCGACAAGGACGTTGTTCGACGCGAGATGCTCGACAGCCTCGACCGCGCGATCGCCGCTTACCAGAGCGCCGAAGGCAGCCCCGGCAGCAGCCGCTTCAGCACCTATCACGCGCTGAACCGCCTCGCGCTCGATGCGCTGACCGAGTGGGCGAGCCCGGCCAGCCGCGACGCCGCGATCGAACTCGCGCAGCAGTGCCGGCGGGCCGCGGCGCAGGGCTTCGAGCTCAGCCCGAGCCTGTGGGACGCGATCACGCAGCCCGAGGCCTTGCTCGTCGAGCACCTGATCGACGGCAGCTTCGGCCGCGCCGGCGACGCCGGGCGCGCGGTGTTCGAGGAGGTCGCGCGCGCCTACGCCGACGCCATGCTCAACGTCACCGTGAAGCCGTCGCAGATCGACACGATGGTGTCGCAGATGGAGTTGCTGTCGCGGCTGTGCGATGCGCTCGCGCTGGTGCGCTTCGGCGACGAGGCGCTGGCACGCACCGCCGCGCGCCTTGTCGAACTGGTGCAGCGCTTGCAGCCCGGCCGCGCGGCACGCGACGATCGACCGCATGCCGCGCCGGGCAAAGAGCCCGCACCCCACGCAAAGCCCAGACCGATCGCGAAGAAGGCCAGGCCGGCCGCGGCGGCCGGGAAGACGGCAGCAATGCCCGTGGCCAAGAAGGCGATGAAGAAGCGCACCAAGCCGGCCGCAAAGCCGCGCTGAACGGCGCCGCTACTGCGCGTATCGCAGCACCGCCACGAAGTGGCAGGCGCTGCCGCCGAGCACGAACAGGTGCCAGACGAAGTGCGCGAAGCGCACCCGTGAATCGAACAGGAACACGATCGCGCCGGCGGTGTACGACAGCCCGCCGGCCACCAGCCACGCCAGGCCGGCGCCCGGCACGCGCGCGATCAGCGGCGCCGCCGCGATCACCGCGATCCAGCCCATTGCCACATACAGGCCGGTCGACCACAGCGGGTGCTTCAGTCGGTTCGCGAGCTTCGCGGTGAAGCCCAGCAGACCAAAAGTCCAGACCACGCCGAACAGCGACCAACCCCAGCCGCCGCGCAACACGCCGAGCACGAACGGGGTGTAGCTGCCGGCGATGAAGAGGTAGATCGCGGCGTGGTCGCAGCGGTTCAGCCAGTCCTTGGCGCGCCCCGGCGGCCAGGCGTGGTACAGCGTCGAGACGCCGTACAGCAGCATCATCGTCGCCGAGAACACGCAGGCGGCGACGACATTGATCGCGGTCGAGTTCGACGGACCGAACCCGAGCAGCACCGGCAGCGACGCGATCGCCAGCAGGAAGCCGATGCCGTGGCTGATGCCGTTGGCAAGTTCTTCGCCGAAGGTTTGCGCGCGGTCGACCATGGCGCGATTCTCGCGCGTTGCCGCGTCGCGAGTCAGGGTGGTTTGGGAGCGCCCTGCGGATTGATGGTGACGCCGCGCTTGCGAAGCTCTTCGACAATCACGCGCGCGCTGTCGTTGCCCTCGGCGGCCAGTTTCGCGGTGGCCGTGGCCACCGCGTCCAGCGAGGCGCGCAGCTTGGTGGCCGCATCGGCCTGAGCCACGAGACCCGTCTGCAACTCGATCAGCTGCTGCCGCTCGCGCAGGAGCTGGACGCCCTGAAACGCGAGCCAACCGACGATGGCCAGCGCCAGCAGCAGCATCGGCACGAACACATTGCCGCGCGTCGGGATCCCGGCATCGGGCCCCATCACCTTTCCTTGTCGCCCTTGCGCGCAGGCGTCTCGACCGGCTTGGTCGCGGCGCCGTTGACCTTCACGCTCAGCCCCTGCGCGCTCAGCACGCCGAGCAACCGCTGGTCATTGGCCTTCACGCCCAGCTCCGCTAGGGCCTTGACGATGTCGCGATACAGACTCTCGAGCGGAATGGTCTGCTGGACGAACTGCTGGCGCTGGTTCAGTGACTCTTGCGCATGGCGATTCAGCATGAAGAGCGTCGAGTTCGCGAGCACCAGCAGGACCGCGACCGCGCCCAGCGCCGTCAGCAGATTGAATTGCCATCTCGACAGCATGATCAATGGCGCGCGGCGGCGCTTTGGCGTCGACGCGCGAGCACGCCCATGAAGGACAGCCCGAGCGCCATCATCAGCCAGGTGGACGGTTCGGGGACGGCGGCCGTGCTGTTGAAACTGACGCCGCCACCCGCACCGTCTGCGCCGGGCGGTGTGAAAACGAAGCTGGTGATCAGGTAGCTGTCCGAGGTGGCGCTGAACTGGTCGGCGTTGAACAGGCTGCTCCAGGTCGCGCCCGTTGCGCTCGCCAGCGGACTGAAGGAGCTCAGATCGCCCGACTCCAGGAACGTGTCGAGCTTGAACTCGCCGGAGGCAAGAAACGCGGCCGGATCGGTGTTGCCCAGAAAGTTGAAGTCGACCTGGACATTGCTGAAATTGAACGCGGCGTTGGTGCCCAGGATCAGGTGGTCGACGTTGTAGCCACCGCTGCCGTTGTCCTGGATGTCAAGGATCAGCTTGCTGCCCGCCAGGAAGGTCAGGTCGCAGTTGATCAGGATCCGCCCGGGAGAATTGCCCGGGCTGATGGTGCCGCCGACGATCACCGCGCCCGACGCGTTGATCGTGCCGCCGTCGCCGCTCAGCACACCCTGCGCGCCGATTTCGAAGGTGCTGGTGTTGACGGTGCTGTTGTTGAGGATCAGGTGGCCCGCGCCACCGTTGAATTGCGTGACGCCGTCGCCGGGCTGGCTGACACCGACGCCGACGAACCCGGCCTTCACCACCGAGCCGGCGTTCAACGCCAGCACGCCGGTCGAGCCAGCTTGGCTGCCGATGATCACCGAACCATCGGCGCCGCTCAATGCGAGCGACCCGTCCTGCAGGGTCTTCGCGTTGCCCACCTGCAGCGTGCTGTTGCTGACCGTCGCGATACCGGTACCGTCGTGACCCACGACCACGCGTGCCAGCCCCGGCACGGGCACCTGCCCCGGCACCGACACGGCGGGCGGCGCGCCGAGCACGCTGATCTGCGAGTTGCTGACGACGAGCGTGCCCGTGCCCAGCGGATTCCCGGGCGTGCCGCCTACGTAGAGTTCGGCTCCCGCCGATCCCTGGTTGCTGATCGTGACGGTACTGCCGTTGGTGATGGACGCAGAGCCTGTGCCGCCGAGGTTGCCGATCGCCAGGCCGGCCCCGTAGAGGTGGTCCGACGTCTGCTGGCCCGACAGATTGAGCACGGCGTTGTCGACCGACAAGGTGCCGACGCCGCCCGGGTCGCGGCCCACGCTCATGATGATGCTCGACACGGTTCCCTGGTTCGCGATCGAGAGCGACCCGGTGCCGTTCTGTCCGATTGAAACCACGCCGCTCGTGCCGCTGGCGGTCAGCGTGCTGCCGGCACCCGTGACCGTGACGATGCCGGTGCCGCCGGGAACGGTATCGCTGGCGCCGCCGATGTAGACATTGCCGGCCGACAGCGTCGAGCCGCCCGACAGCGTCAGCGTGCCGGTCGAGCCGGCGAAGCGGCCGACGTAGACCGAGCCGTCGCCGATGTTGATCGAGCTGGCGCCCGTGAATGCGGCGGAGCCGTTGCCGTCGCGGCCGACCTGGAACACCGCGAGACCAGGGGCGGCGGAGATGTTGATCGTCGAGGCGCCCGAGACGGCCAGGGTGCCGTTGCCGAGCGGATTCAACAGCGTCCCGCCGACGTTCAGGCCAGCGCCGCCGCTGCCGAAATTGCTGATGCTGATCTGGCTGCCATTGGTCACCGTGACCGCGCCGGTGCCACCGAGGTTGCCGATCGACAGCCCGGCCCCCGACTGCGTGCCGCTGGTCTGCTGGCCGGACAGGGTGATGACCGAGTTGTCGACCGTCATCGTGCCGAAGCCGCCGGCCGCGCGGCCGACGTTGATGATCGTGGCCGAGATCGCGCCTTGGTTCAGCACCGAGAGCGAGCCGATTCCGCTGCGACCGACCCCCAGGAAGCCGCTTTCGCCGCTGAGGTTCAGCAGGCTTCCCGCGCCCGTCACGACGACATTGCCGGTGCCCCCTGCCACGGTGTCGCTGTTCCCGCCGATGCCGCCGGTGTTCGCGAAGATCTTCGAGCCGCCGCCGATGGTCAGCGTTCCCGTGCTTCCCGCCGCGCTGCCGACCTGCATGCTGCCGGTCGCGCCGGTGTCGACGATGCTGCTGTCCGCCATCGTCATGAACCCGGTGCCGCTGGGCCCGCCCACCTGCAGCGACGCACCGGTAGCCGACCCGGTGAAGGTGATGGTCGAGCCGCCCGACATGTTCAGTGTGCCGGTCCCCGCGGCGAGGGAACTGGTGCCGCCCAGGATGACGTTCGCGCTGGCGACCGAGTTGTCGATGTTGATTTGCGCGCCGTTCTGCAGGTTCAGCACCCCGTTCGCACCGACGCCGCGGCCGACACGAACGCCCGCGCCGATGAAACCGTTGAAGTTGATGACGCCGTCGAGGCTCACCGTGGCGTTGTCGATCGTTGCGGTGCCAGACGCCCCGGCCACATCGCCCACGGCGAACCTCGACGCGTTGATCTGCCCGCCGGAGGTGAGGCTGAGGCTTCCGGAGCCGGTGGCGGAATCGCCCACGGTGAAGTCGCGCTCGCCGCTGCCCAGCACCGACACCGACGCGCTGTTGCTGATGCTCATCTGGCCGATGCCGCCGGTGCCGATGCGCACGTACGGCGTGGTCGCACTGCTGCCGGTCGACGACACGACGATCGACGAGCCCGCGCCCGACACGTTGACCAGGCCGGTGCTGCCGGTGCCGCGGCCGGCATTCATGCCCACCCCGCCGGCCGTTGCGACTTGCCCGTTGTCCGAGATGACGACCGAGCTCCCACCGGTCACGTTCAGGGTTCCGGTGCCTCCGCCGAAGCCCTTGTTCAGCCCCACCTCCAGCAGGCCGCCGACGCCATCGAGCCCCTGCGTGTTGGTGCCGCCGACACCGGCAATCACGAGTTGCGAGCCGGCCCCGCTCACGGTGACGGTTCCGCCGGCTTGATTGCGCCCGATCACCGCATAGGTCAGACCGTTCGATCCCGTGCCTGCGACCGTTCCCCCGCTGGTGATGTTGAGCGTGGCACTAGCGCCCGCCGAATTCGCGGTGTTGGCACCGCCGACGATCAGCACGCCGGTGTCGCCGCCGATGCGCACCGAGCCACCGGTGGCGACCGTCATCGTGCTCGTCGCGCCGGCCGCGCGCGAAAGTTCGATGCCAGGGAGCGCGTTGTCCGTCGCGGGATTCGACCGCGAACCGGTCACGGTCAGGTTGCCACCGCCGCTGATCGTGACGTTCGCATTGGCGTTGGCGGTCGGCGCCAGGCCTAGGAACGCCTGCCCACCGCCATTCGCAAGGTCACGCGTGATGGTCCAACTCGAACCCGCGCCGCTGATCGCCACCGTGCCCGTCACCAGGCCGGTCTGGCCGCTGTTGTTCGCCACCGAGTTGAATCCGCTCGATGAAAGTGTTCCGCCGTTCGTGATCGTGAGCGTTCCCGCCGTGTTCGCTCCCGCGGTCCCGAAGCCCGGCAGCAGCGTGCCGACTCCTACCGTGAGCGAGCCCAGTCCGCTGACCGAGCCGCCGTTGATTGCCAGGGTGCCGGTCGAGCCGGCGCCGTTGCCGATGGCGTTGAACGAGCAGCTCAGGGTCGATGCGCAGCTGATCAGGCCGCCGTTCGAGACTGTGACAATTCCGGTGCCCCAGCTGCCGATGTCCAGGCCGTTGTTGGTCGCCCCGCCGGTCAGGTGGATGACGCTCCCGGCGCCGGTCACGGTGACGAAGCCGACGCCCAGGCCGCCGACGCCCGGCACGATCTGCGCTGCCGTCAGCGAGCCGCCGCCGGTGACGCTCAACGAACCCTGCGTGCCGGTGCTGCCGTTCGTGAAACCCAGAAAGATGCGCTGACCGGTGAGATCGACGATGGGGGCCGGATTGAACACTGGCGACACATCGCCGGACGAGCTGACCGACTGCGCCAGCGCCGGGAGCGTTGCTCCCATCGCCAACACCGCTGCGAGCGCCAGTGCCGTTGGCGCGATCCGATGGAATTGCCGCATCCTGTTCTCCCGGTCGATCTTGGAAACACAGAAACATCGTGTTGCATCTAATGTGAGGCATTCTTCACGGCGCGGCCAGTCATTCGCTCCCTTATCCGTTGGATGGCCACCCCCTCGTTTCAGGGGGGTGGGTCGAGTCTTACCTCTGGATGGCGACCGGGCGCGAGGATCTCTGCCGCTGTCAATGTCGCGGCGTGGCTGCGCGCCTGTTCCAACAGTTCCCGGGTCAACTGGGTGGTCGCGTCCGTCGCTCCGAGGCGATCGCACCTGATCGCGAGTGCGCGGGCGAGCACGGGTTCGGCGGCGCCAGGAACGCCCTGCGCCAGCAGGGCCTGCGCCAGGATCTCCAGGTTCTCCGCGACCGTCTCGTGGTCCGGGCCCAAGGCGCGTTGATGAATCTCGAGCGCGCGTTGCGCCAGCCGCGCCGCATCGGCCGCGTCACCCTGGGCCAGCCGGAGCTTGGCCAGGCTGCTCAGACTCCATGCGGTCCATTCGTGCTGCGGCCCGAGCGTCTTCTCCCACATCTGCAGGCTGCCGCGCGCCAGCGGTTCCGCCTCGGCGTGACGGCCCAGCCCCTGCAACGCTTCGGCCAGGCTCCACATCGACAAGCCCGTCTCCGGGTGTTCGGCCGGCAGGTTCTTCTGCTGTGCCACCAGTGCGCGACGTATCAGTGGCTCGGCAGCGGCGTGGTCGCGCTTCTTGGACAGGATGTCGCCGAGCGCCGTCAGCGCGGCCCACGTGTCGGGGTGGTCGGGTCCGAGCAGGCGTTCGCGGATCTCCAGCACGCGACGGCTCAGCTGTTCGGCTTCGTCGTTGCGTCCCAATTCGCCGACCGTGGAGGCCAGGTAGTCGAGCGTGCCGACCGTCAACGGGTGCTCGACCCCAAGGGCTTGCTCACGGATCGACAGCACGCGGCGAAACAGGGGTTCTGCCGACCGATGATCGCCGCGTCCGACGAAGAAGCCACCGAGAACCGCGACGGTCAGGGCCGTGTCCGGGTGTTCGGGTCCGAGGGTGCGCTCATGGATCTCGATCGCCTGCCGAAGTGCCGGCTCGGCCTGCGCGGTGTCGCCCAGCATCACGAGCACGCGTGCCAGGTTGGTCAACGCCTTCGCGACCTGCGGAGCATCGGGGCCGAACTGCGTCCTGCAGACCTCGACGATGCCCTCGGCCAGGGGGCGCAGCGTCTGCGCGGCATAGGCATTGAGGTAGTGCGAGAACTGGCCACCGAACCAGGCCGCGTAATCCTGCGGATCGGACAGGCAGCGATGGAAATGCGCCTCGACCAGGGCGCGGCATGTCGCCGGGGCGACGCCCTGCGGCGAACTCACCTCGGCCCGCGCGCTCCAGTACGCGCCGACCTTCTGGTGCCCAGTGCGTTTCGCTCCCTTGAGCACGCCGTCGTAGGTGACCTGGTGCAGCAGGTTGTGCTGGAACGCGTATTCGCGCGCACCGTCGACGGCGGGCGTGTCGTGCGCGACGATCAACTGCTTGCGCAGCAGTGCGGGCAACGCCAGCGGTGCGGCCGGGTCGATCGCGGCGAGCGCCTGGTCCGAGAAAACGTGGCCGATCACCGCGGCCTGCTGCAGCACGGTTCTGTCCTGCGCCTGCAGCGCGTCGAGCCGCACCTGAAGCACGCCGGTCAGGGTGGGCGGAACGTGCACGGCGAGCAGCTTGTCGTTGTGCACCCGCCAGCCATCCGCGTCAGCGGCGATCACGCCGTCGTCGATCAGCATCTTCACCAGCTCTTCCATGTAGAACGGGTTGCCCTCGGCGGCATCGGTGATCAGCTTGCGGATCGACGCCGGTGCCTGCGCGATGCGCTGCAGCAGCGCCTCGGCCAGGCGCGCGCTGTCGGCCTTGCCGAGCGGCGCGAGATCGAGGCGCCGGTGCGTCGCGGCGTCGTCCGCCCAGCCAACGCGTCGCATCAGCAGATCGGGGCGCGTCAGCATCAGCATCATCAGTGCGGTATCGAGGTTGGTGGTCAGCAGGTGGCGCAGGAGGTCCAACGACCCGTCGTCGGCCCAGTGCAGGTCGTCGAGCACCATCACGACCGGCACGCGGTGGTGCTCGGCGAGCCGGCGCAGGAAGCTCGCGGTGGCGTCGAAGGCCAGGTCGCGGATCTGCAGCGCGTCGTGCAGCACGAGCGCGACGTGCGGACTGGATGAAAAGTCCAGTCCGATCAGTTGGCCGATCAGATGGGCCTGGACCTCGCCTTCGTCGGCGAACAACGGTGCGAGGCCCTCGGTGAGCTTGCTGCGCGCGACGTCGGGGCTGTCGGCTTCGGTGATGTCCAGGTGGCGCGTCATCAAGTCGCGCAGCAGGCCGTAGGGCTGCAACGCGCTGCGTGGCTGGGCCCGGCCGAGCAGCATGCTGCACTCGACATGGGCGGCCTGCAGCGCGCCCTGGAACTCGCCCAGCAAGCGGCTCTTGCCGAGCCCGGCGTCGCCGACCACGGTGACGGCCTGCAGCGTGTGCCGGCCGGCAACCCTGCCGAATGTGTCGCGCAGCGATGCCAGTTCGCGGTCGCGCCCGACCATGCGGGTGTCGACGCCCTCGACGCCGCGTGCCGTGGCGCGCAGCGCGCGCGATCTTGCGCTGAACACCAGATAGCTGCGCACCGGCGCGGCGACGCCCTTGACGCTGATCGGGGCCTGCTCCTGCGTCTCGAACGCGCCGCGCACGTGCCGGTAGGTGTCGTGGCTGATGCGCAGGCCGCCCGCCGGCGCCGACTGCTCCATGCGCGCCGCGACGTTGACCACCGCACCGCGGATGCTGCCTTCGGCGTCGACGCCACCGCCAAGCAGCACGGTCCCGGTGTTGATGCCGGCCCGCACGTTGAAGTCCGGAATGCCGTGCTCGCGTTGCACGCGCGGCGCCTGGCGCGCGGCCTCTTCGATGATGCCCAGACCGGCGAGGACCGCGCTCTCGGCGTCGTCCTCGTGCGACGCGTCGGCGCCGAACGCGGCGAGCATGCCGTCACCCGTGTACTGCAGCACCCGGCCGCCATTGGTTTGCACCACCGCCGTGAAGCGCTCGAGCGCGCCGTCCATCACCGCGTGGATGTCTTCCGGCGCGAGGCGCTGGCCCATCGCGGTGGAGCCGACGACATCGACGAACAGCACCGACACTTGCTTGAGCTGCTGCAACGGCGCCGCCGCGCGTCGCGAGGCCAGTTCGCGACGCAGCGGCGCGAGCGCCGAATCGACCACCGCGTCGCCCAGCAAGGCACGCTGCGCCTCGAGCGCGGCAATCGTCGCTTCGATCTGCTCGGGGGTGTCGTTCATGGGGCCGAATCCCGTCCGCGCCACCCGCACCGGCGGGGCCGCAGAAGTGTGTCACAACGAAACCGTGGCGGCGCTTTCGCCGCGACGCGCGTCAGCGCCCGCCGGTCACGTCGATCACTGCGCCGGTCGTGTAGCTGGACGCGTCCGACATCAGCCACAGGATCGCCTGTGCGACCTCGTCGGCGCTGCCGGCACGCTGCATCGGCACCATCGGTGCCATCTGCAGGGCGCGGTCGGGCGTGCCGCCGGAGGCGTGGATCTCGGTGTCGATGATGCCGGGCCGCACCGCGTTGACGCGGATGCCCTCTGCAGCGACCTCCTTCGCCAGCCCCAGCGTGAACACGTCGATCGCGCCCTTCGCGGCGGCGTAGTCGAGGTACTGGCCCGGCGCGCCGAGGCGCGCGGCGGCCGACGACAGGTTGACGATCGTGCCGCCACCGCCGCCATGCGCCGTGGACATGCGCTTCACGGCCTCGCGCGCGCAGACCATGCTGCCGATCACGTTGATCGCGAACATGCGCTGCAGCCGCTCGACCGTCATTGCCTCGAGACGCGCCTGAAGGTCGACGACGCCGGCGTTGTTGACGAGCGCCGCCAGCGGCGGCAGTTCGGCGTCGAGCGCGGCGAACATCTCCAGCACCTGAGCCTCGTCGGCGACGTCGGCCTGCAGCGCCAGCGCGGTGCCGCCGGCATCGCGGATGCGCGCGACCATGCCTTGCGCGGCGGCCGTGCCATGCGTGTAGTTCACCGCGACGGCCCAGCCCTGCTGCGCAGCGAGCCAGCTGGTGGCCGCGCCGATGCCGCGGCCCCCGCCGGTGACGAGAACGGTGCGTGCGGCAGCGCTCGGGCTTGAGGTCATCTTGGTCTCCATCGGTAACGTGATCGGCATGCGGTCGACTGCGTCATTCGTCGTCGCCGCGCGGCGCGTCCTCGCCACGCGCCGGCTCGCGCGCCTTCTTGTCCAGCGTGGCTTGCAGCGTGGCCAGGCCGTCGATGAAGGCATCGGTCGAGACCGGCCGGGCCAGGCGCAGTGCGGGCGGGAACAGATGGCTCATGTAGAGCTCGTCGCCGAACTGATCGCTGCGCTGCACGTTGAACCAGAGCGTGAGCAGCACGCCGACGATCGCGCAGGTCGCCGCGACCCACTTCAGCAGACGGTGGCGGGCCGGCTCGACCGCGAGCAGGTGGAAGTACAGCGCCGCGGCGATCACGGCGATCGAGCCGACGAAATCGAAATCGGTGAGCCAGGGCCACGACAGCGTGAACGCGAGCAGCGCCGGCAGCGTGGTGACGGCGAGCAGCGCGATGCTCGCCAGCAGGAACACGCGCAAATGCCAGCCGAAGTGAGCCTGGCGCGTGAAGGTCTTCGACAGCAGCGCCCAGACCGTGCACCACACCGCCGCGCCGACGATGCCGCCGAGCAGCGCGTTGCCGGCGGCGCGCGTGAAGCCCTCGGGGTCGGTGTCGAGGTAGGTGCCGAACAGCGCGCCGCCGATCAGCAGCAGCGCGGCGATCGCCAGCGGTGCGGCGCGCCGCGCCAGCGAGCCCACCGGAGCCAGCGCCAGCTCGGCCGCGACCGTGTGGCCGGGCAGGCGCAGCCGCAGCGGCGTGCGCCCGACGGTCAGTTCGATCGGTTCGCCATCGTCCGCGAGCGCCGCGCTGTCGCCGCTGTGCAGACGCTGGCGACCGAGCAGCACGCCGTTGCGGGTCTCGCCGACGGTCAGTGCCAGGCCAGCCTCGCCGGGCGCGATGCTCAAGTGATGCGGCGCGACGTGCGGGTCGGCCAGCACCGCGTCGTTGTCGAGTGCGCGACCGACGTGCAGCGGCCAGGCCGCGACCGCAATGCTCTGGCGCGGCTGGCCGTCGCGGTCCAGCACGTCGAGCACGGCTAGTGGATGACCCATCCGTAGGCCTCCAGATAATGCTTCGCAAGCTTCTGCGCGTTCGGGAAGCTCAGGCCCTGTGCGTCGAAGCGGCCCTGGACGCCGGCCTGCTTCTGGTCGAGCGTGGCCACCAGCACCGAAAGGTCGTACAGGCCGGGCAGCTTCTTGTACGCGCGCAGGCAGACCACCGCACGCAGCGGCAGGCCGTTGCGGTCCACGTAGTCTTCGTGGCACTGCGGCTTGGTCTGGTGCTCGGAGCGCAGCCGCGTGAAGTTCTCGTTGCGAAAGCTCGCCGCATAGCGCGCCGCGAAGCGCAGTGTGCCGAGCTTGGTGCCGTCGTAGCTCTCGTGGCGGACGCCGATCGCGCCGGTGGTGTAGTCGCCAACGAAGATGCGCGTGTCCATCACGCAGTCGGAGCGTTCGAGATCGAGCCCGCCGGTGCGCGAGGGTTCGCTGCTGCCCCAGCAGCGCATGAACTGGTCGATCGGCACCGGCACCGTGTAGCGCGGATGCGTGTCGGTCTTCCAGCCTTGCTTGATGAAGCGTTCGGTGAGCGTGGCCTGGTGCAGCATCAGCTGGTCGGTGACGATGCCGTAGGCGGCGGTGCGGATCGGCGCCGCGTCGCGCCCGCGCGCCAGCAGCGCGACCGCGAAGCTCGCTGGCACCAGGAAGCTGACCTGTTCGCCGTCGACGCGACGCGCGACGTTGATGCCGACCACGCGGCCCTGTTCGTCCAGCGCCGGTCCGCCGCTCATGCCGGCACTGAGCGCGCCGCCGAAGAAGATCTGCGGGTAGAAGCTGCGCGTGACCAGGCCGTTGTAGGTGCCTTCGGTGACCGCGAAGCCCACGTCGAGCGGGTTGCCGAGCGAGTAGATGCGCTCGCCCTGCGCGAGCGGCTGCGCATCGGGGCGGAATGCGAGCGCGTCGAACACGCGCTTTCCCGATCCGTCGTCCACGCCGTCGGTCGGCTTGGCCGGGTCGGCTGCCTTCAGCAGCGCGAGGTCGTGCAGCACGTCGAGCTGCAGGATCTGCAGCGGCGCCTCGCGGCCGTCGGCCGTCACGTAGACCAGGTCGTGGCGCTCGGGCTTCAGCGCAGCCTCTGCGACAACATGGAAGTTGGTGACGATGTGGCCTTCGCGCGAGACCAGGAAGCCGGAGCCGACCGAGGTCTGGCTCGCGCGGCCCTTCAGCACCGTGCGGATCTGCAGCAGTTGCGAGCGTGCTTGTTCGTAGACCTTGCGTGCCGACAGCGAGATCGGTGCCGAGGCCGGCCCGTCAGGTGCCGCTGCGGCCGCCGATGCAGCCGGGCCGGCCTGGGCCAGTGCGGCAAATGGGATGCCGAGGCCGAGCACCAGCGCGAGGAGGGGTGGCGCGGCGCTGCGCAACGGGAACGAAGTCATTTGAAATTCATTCTACGGGGCGCTCTTCACCCTGCGGCATGGGGTGTGTTTCCCCGCTGTCGCCGGCCCGGGGCGCGCGCTAGATTCGTTGCCACCACCTTGTCGCTCGAATCCGTTGGAGACTCTCCCCATGCAACGCCGTCTTTTCGTCGCCGCCGGTACCGCCTTGATCGCGGTGCCTGCGTTCGTTCGTGCCCAGAGCGTCGAGAAGCCCAAGCTCACGATCGCGGTGGGCGGCAAGAACCTGCTGTACTACCTGCCGCTGACGATCGCCGAGAGCCTGGGCTACTTCAAGGCCGAAGGGCTGGAGGTGACGATCGCGGACTTCGCCGGCGGCTCGCGCGCGCTGCAGGCGATGATCGGCGGCAACGCCGACGTGGTCTCCGGTGCGTTCGAGCACACGATCAACATGCAGGTCAAGGGCCAGC
>Ga0070667_100000982_pt1 | contig 26221 bp, 25 predicted proteins | sample KBSS33metaG_FD_64659 | JGI IMG/M metagenome (GOLD analysis project Ga0070667, IMG submission 64659) | Switchgrass rhizosphere microbial communities from Kellogg Biological Station, Michigan, USA - KBS S3-3 metaG | ecosystem: Host-associated > Plants > Roots > Rhizosphere > Soil ...
GCGCCGGAGGACGGCCTCCCCGTAGAGGTGATCGATGTAGGCGTTGCTTCCGTCGAAGAGGACCACGGCGTGGTCGCCGCGCACGAAGCCGCCGGTGATCGCGATGGTCTTCAGATCGGTGTGCTCGTCGTGCCAGCGGTAGTCGAGGTAGCCGTCGAGCTTCCCCTGCTTCTGGTAGTCGAGAAACCGCTTCTTCATGTCCGCGTCGGAGAGCGCGAGGATCGCCTTGTGGTCCCGCTTCTCGAGCGCCGCGTGGTAGGCGAGGAACGCCTTGCCGGGCTCGCCGCCGTCCCTCGGCAGCGGGTCGCCCCAGGACTTCGGCGGGATCGGCAGGTCGAGCTGGATCTGGAACCGGACGTCGTCTCCCGTGAACGAGAGCTCGCCCCTGAGCCTCCCGCCTCCGTCCACCGCGCGGACGGTGGACTTCACCGTGGAGTCGAAGCAGTAGCCGCAGCCGTCGCCGGACTCGAAGTAGTACGAGTACCCGTGATACCCGCCCTTCTCGTCGAGCTCGAAGTACACGACCTTGGTCTCGTCGTCCGCGAAGAGCGTGTTGATCGCGTGGGTGCGGTCGTAGTGCTCGTCGAGCGCGTCGGAGGGCATCTCGTCGTTGGACACCGCGACGCGGATCGCCGTTCCGTCGTCCATCCAGGCCTTGTCCCGGAACGCGTAGGCGCCGTGGATCGGGACCTTGTAACGCTTGTCCTCGAAGGTGCCGGAGGCGCTTGGAGGAGCCGGAGTCGGAGCCGGAGCAGGAGTCGGCGCTTGAGGCGCCGTGAGAACGGCCACCGCGAGGAGCCAGGCGGGGGAGACCACGGCGACTCCTAGGCCCGGTACTTCCACATGCGCGTCTTGCCCTCGCCGATCCACGCGACCGACGTCTTCAGGCGCTTCTCCCGGGTCTCGTCCGTCTTGGCTTCGAGGATCCACTCCGAGTACTCACGCTTCTGGCTCGGGCTGAAGGCCGCGAAATGCTTCTGCGCCGTCGGCTTCTTCGCGAGCGCCGCGGACAGCACCTTGGGAACCGGCAGCGGCTTCTTCGGGCGTCGGATCGGCGCGAGCTTCTGGCCGGTCTCGTTCAGGCGCGCCGCCTCCCGGACCCACCCGACCAGCGTCTTCTCGGGCGGCAGGTCGGCGGCCGTGCGGAGGCTCCCGAACTGTCCCATCGCGCCTTTCTTGCCGGGGATCTTCAGCGCGCGGTTCCAGAACCCGAACGCGCAGTGCGCCTTGAAGGCGGCCATGCCACAGAGCATGCCGTGGTGCTCGAAGTGGGGACTGCCCCACTTGATCGTCTCGACCACGTCGGGGCACCCCTCGTGGACGGCGGCCCTGAGCTTCCGGAGGATCGGCCTGGCGAAGTCGGCGGACCTCGCGATGTAGGCGTCGATGCGCGCGTCTTTCTGGATCATGGCGCGCATTATCATCCGCTCATGAGCGAACTGCGCCGCGGAATCGGCCTCGCCGTCGTCGGGCTCGCCGCCGCGACGGTCGTCCTCCCCGCCACGAACAAGCCCGCCCTGCACGGCAAGCACTGGGTCGCGGTCACCGGGAAGCCGCTGGCGGCGACGGCCGGGGCCATGACGTTCCAGAAGGGCGGCAACGCCGTGGACGCGGCCTGCGCCATGCTCGCCGCGACGACCACGATGTTCGACACCCTCTCGTGGGGCGGCGAGACGCAGGCGCTGATCTTCAACCCGAAGACGCAGAGGGTGATCGCCATCAACGCGCTCGGCGTGGCGCCGACCGGCGCGACGCCCGAGTTCTTCCACGCGAAGAACATGAGCTATCCGCCGGAGTACGGCCCGCTCGCGGCCGTCACGCCCGGCACGCCGGGAGGGCTCCTCGTCATGCTGGCGGAGTACGGGAAGCTGTCGCTCAAGGACGTCCTCGCGCCGGCGATGCAGATGGCCGAGGGTTACCCGATCGAGGCGGAGCTCGCGGACTCGATCGAGCGGGCCAAGGGCCGAATCAAGGACTGGCCGTACTCGAAGGCGCTCTTCCTCACTCATGCAGGAGAGAAGCGCGAAGCGCCCCAGCCGGGCGAGGTCTTCCGGCAGCCGGACCTCCTCGAAACGCTCCGGAAACTGGTCGACGCGGAGCAGAAGGCGCTCAAGGCCGGGAAGAGCCGGAAGGACGCGATCCTCGCCGCCTACGACCGCTTCTACAAGGGCGACATCGCGCAGGAGTTCGTGCGCGGCTCGCGCGAGCAGGGCGGCCTCGCGACGCTCGAGGACCTCGCGAAGTGGAGGGTCAAGATCGAGGAGCCGGTCAAGACGACCTACCGCGGCATCGACGTCTACAAGCTGGACGTGTGGACGCAGGGGCCGGCAATGCTCGAGGCGCTCAACCTGCTCGAGCCCATGGACCTGAAGGCGATGGGCTACAACAGCACGCGGTACATCCACGCGCTCTACCAGGTCATGAACCTCGCGTTCGCGGACCGCGACTTCTACTACGGCGATCCGGACTTTCCGCCGGACGAGCCGCGTCGGGGCCTGCTCTCGAAGGACTACGCGCGCGAGCGCGCGAAGACGATCGACTGGACCCACAACGACGCGAAGGCGAAGCCCGGCGACCCGTACCCCTTCCAGAGTGGAACCAATCCGTACATGGACCTCCTCGCGAAGTGGCCGACGGCGTGGCCGCCGCCGAAGTCGTCTCCGTCGGGGGCGGAACCGGCGGCGAGCCTTGTCGAGCCTCCGGCGAGCTCACACGTCGAGCCTCCGGCGAGCCCACACGAAGTCCCCGAGGGCTTCTACGCCGGCACGACCTCGATCGAGGCGGCCGACGAGGAGGGCTGGGTCGTGTCGGTCACGCCGTCCGGCGGCTGGAACCCGGTGTGCATCGCGGGCAGGACCGGCATCGGGATGAGCCAGCGCATGCAGAGCTTCGTCCTCGATCCGGCCGAGGGCCCGTTCAACGTGCTCGTCCCGGGCAAGCGTCCGCGCGTGACGCTGACGCCGACGCTGGCGCTCAAGGACGGAAAGCCGTTCCTCGCGATGGCGGTCCAGGGCGGCGACACGCAGGACCAGAACCTCCTTCAGTTCTTCCTCGACATGGTCGAGTTCGGCATGACCGTTCAGGAGGCCGTCGAGGCTCCGAACATCACGAGCTACCAGATGCGCAGCTCCTTCGGCGACCACGAGTGCATCCCCGGACGCATCGACCTCCACGAGAAGACGCCGGAGTGGACGCGTGAGGAGCTGAGGAAGATGGGTTACCGCATCCGGCTCGAGCCCAAGACCTCCGGCCCGATCAACGCGATCTTCTTCGACCGCGAGCACGGCACGATGTGGGGCGGCTCGAGCGACTACGGCGAGGACTACGGGATCGCCTGGTAGGGCGAGGGAGTCGCCGGGTCGGAGCGTTTACTCCGGCGGGAACACGCCGGCGATCCACGGTATCCGGAACGCGCCCAGACCGATCGCCACGCGGATCTCGCTTCCGACGGGGGAGCGCCCGAACACGGTGGGCGAGACGGCGAGCTTCCTCTCTTCCCCCGAAACGTCCTTCCATTCGATGAGCAGCATGTAGGAGTGACCGCGTCCGCCGGTCTCCCATCGGTCGCGGACGATTCCGGATCGGAGCGCGGGGCGCGAATGGTCGAGCGCGCCATTCAGCGTGAGCGACGCGGAGTAGGCGTAGACGAGAAGCAGAGCCGCCGTGAACGCGAGGCCGCGCGGATTCCGATCGAGCCGGCGCAGCCCCCATCGGAAGAGCGGGTATCCCACGAGCGCCGCCACGACCAGCGCCGCGGGAATGGCGGATTCCCAGCGCATCGGGCGATAACCGAACGCCGCCGGAAAGATCGGCGCGAGGCATCCCATGGAGAAGGCGGTGTTGAGGCTCGCGGGAAGGCGCGACCCCACCGCCGACCCGAGCTGAAACGCATCGGGCTGCCACACCTTCAATGCGACCGTAGCCGGCAGGACGAGGCAGATCGGGATCGCCATCGCGAGCCGCGCGACCGAGTAGGTCGGCGTCCGGCCGATGACGAACGTGAGAACGATGGCGAGGATTCCCGTCCAGCCGAATGCGCGCGCGATCCGCCGGGCGCGCTTACGGCCGATCGGGGCGCGGCCCGAGCCGGGGTGCAGACCGCGCTCCCGGCGCTCCGACGCCTCACGGTCGAGGTCCGCGGACTCGAGGTCCGGGAACCGCGCGATCCAGCGTTCGACCCGTTGCTTGTCCTCGGAGGAGAAAAAGTTCGAGTCGATCCGGATCGCGACGTCCTGCTGTCCGGGACCGCCCACGAGGTGATAACTGTAGAAGCGCCCTCCCTTTCCCAGGGTCGTCTTCCGGCGAAAGCCCACGAACCGTGCACAGGAGTACTCGCGCCTGCCGAAGAAGCGGATCGAAAACCATTCGTCGGTCAGCTCGACGGCGTATTGCGCGCGCTCGAGAATGAACGCGCCCAGGAGAGCCATGGCGCCGAGCGCCGCCGCGATGACGGCCCGCTGATCGTGAGCCGACCTCTGCGGTCTCGCGACGAGCTGGACGAAGAAGAAGGCGCAGAGGACCAGGATCGCGCCGCCGAGGCCGAGCATCCAGCCTCGGCCGGCGCCCTGCGTCCTGATTGTGATCGGCGCGTCCGTGGCGGAATTCTACGCGCGCCCGCCAGTGCCCTGGTCGACGACCTCCAACAATCCGTTCGCCACGTCGTAGAGGAGCCCGTGGACCAGGACTCCCGGCGGCAGCAGAGGATGGGCGCGGATGCGTTGGACGGCGGCGACCAGTCGCTCGTGAACGTCCTGGATCGCAAGCCACGCAAGGTCCTCGGAGCTGAAGAAGGCGGCCTCGTCGGTGCCGGCTTCCGTGGTCAGGCGCCGGCGCTCCTCCGCGTCGGTGAGCTTCGCCATGCCGCACCCGGTGTGGTGGATGACGAGCCACTCGCGCGTCCCCAGCAGCCGGCAGGAGATGGCCAGCGAGCGGATGACGTCGTTGCTCGCTCGGCCGCCGGCGTTGCGGAGGATCTGCGCGTCTCCCTCCCGGAGCCCCGCGATTCCGGCCGGGTCCAGCCGTGCGTCCATACAGGTCAGGATGCCGAGGCCGCGCACCGGCGGGGCACGAAGCTCGCTCTTCTCGCCGAAGTGCTCCGCATAACGCGCATTCGCCGCGAGGACCGCGTCCAGGATCTCGCTCATCGCGAGCGGGATCTTACTCGCTGCGGAGCGCGTCGTTGGGGATGAGCCCCCGGCGGAGAGAGGGGAGACGGATCACGCCTCGCTCGGACGGTGCGACGCGTCGAGCACGCCGGCCATCGCCTCGAGGAGCCGCTCCCAGCGCGAGCGCTCCTGCGTCAGCTTCTTTCGACCGGCCGTCGTGAGCCGGTAGACTTTGACGCGCTGCTTGTTCTCGGAGACCTTCCATTCCGAGCCGACCGCGCCCTCGCGCTCGAGGCGATGGAGCGCGGGGTAGAGCGAGCCGGTGTCGACCTGCAGCGTCTCGCCGGAGCCGGCGCGGATCGCCTGCGCGACGCCGTAACCGTGCTGCGGTCCCCAGCTCAGCGTCTGGAGGACGAGGAGGTCGAGGGTTCCCTGGAGGAGCTCGATCGGGTTCTTGTACGGCTCGTTCTTCTCAGGCATGTAGACATCCTACAGCCTTTACGGCGCTGGGTTGCCGCCGTCCTGCGGACGGCGTCTCCTACTGCCGGGGGTTTTCCGTTGGTGGTCGGACCGCGGCTGTCGAGCGCCCTGAAGGGCGAAGCGTGGTCTCGAGTGAGGCGGGGCGCTCGCAGCCGAAGCGCCTTCGTCGGCGGAGCCGTGGCCGCTGCGTGCTTACCACTCGCCGAATGTCGGCGCTTGCGGCTGTCGAGCGCCCTGAAGGGCGAAGCGTGGTCTCGAGTGAGGCGGGGCGCTCGCAGCCGAAGCGCCTTCGTCGGCGGCCGTCGCCGCTGCGGCTTACGACTCGCCGAATGTCGGCGCTTGCGGCTGTCGAGCGCCCTGAAGGGCGAAGCGTGGTCTCGAGTGAGGCGGGGCGCTCGCAGCCGAAGCGCCTTCGTCGGCGCCCGTTGCCGCTGCGGCTTACGACTCGCCGAATGTCGGCGCTTGCGGCTGTCGAGCGCCCTGGAGGGCGAAGCGTGGTCTCGAGTGAGGCGGGGCGCTCGCAGCCGAAGCGCCTTCGTCGGCGCCCGTTGCCGCTGCGGCTCAGGGCTCGCCGAGCCTTAGTGCCCGGAGCCCGGGCCTGGGCGGCCCCGAAAATCCCGCCGCCGGGGGCTGCCCCGCTGTCATACGCTACGCCCGTGAAGCGACTGGCCGACCTGACCGTCGAAGACCTGATCGGAAGCCCGGTCTGGCGCTACGAGGGCGGCACCGGCGACGAGGCGCTGGTCGCCCCGTCTCCCCGGCAGTCCCTCTCCCAGATGGACGACGAGATCTTCCTGGCGGCGACCGAGTTCGCGCTCTCGGACGCCAGCCGGCACATGGGGTTCTGCTTCCCGGCGGACGACTCGGGCATCGACTACCTGCAGCCGGTGATCGTCGGGCGCGGCCGGCACGTGGCCTTCTGGTTCGACGGTCCGGTCTCGGCCGAGGAGCTGGCGCGACAGTGGTCGGCGTTCGGGAAGGAGCCCAAGCAGATCTTCCCGGTCGCGTTCCGTTGCCTCGTGCCCGTCGACGGGCGCACGGTGAGCGGCCGGATCCAGTCGGTCGAGTCGTCCGAGAGCGTTTCCTCCGAGCCCGCGCCCCCGCTCCGCCCGGAGGCGCTGGACGCGCGGCCCTCGCGCCGCCGCGGCGTGGGCACCGGCGAGAAGCGCACGGCGCGGCGGCTCCCCGCCGAGATGACCGTCGAGTTCTCACAGGGCGAAATGCAGGGGACCGGGATCATCGGCGACGTCTCGCGCCGTGGAATGTTCGTGCAGACGACGCGCATCCCCGGGACCGGGCCGGTGCTGCGGCTGACGGTCAACCTTCCGGGCGGGCGCAAGCTCGTGTTGCGCGGCAAGGTCGTCCGCAACGCGGACGGGACGACCGCGACGCCGCCGAACGGGTTCGGGCTGAGGCTGGTGGACGAGTGGCCCGACTACGAGAACCTCTTCCGGAGGCGGGACAAACCGAAATAGGGTCGCATGAAGCTGACGGGCGAGCCCGCCCGCCGCTTATGCGCCCGCTCAAGACCGACGGGCGAGCCGACAACCACCGTTAAGGAGCTACCATGAACACCCGCGAATATTTTTCCCAGTGCTTCAAGGCGGAGAAGGACAAGTTCCTCCGCGTCCTGAAGGCCGTGCCGGCCGACAAGACGAGCTACAAGCCGCACGAGCGCTCGACGTGCGCCGGCGACCTCGTCTGGCTGATCGCGAGCGAGTGGGGAGACGCTAGCGAGCTGATCGACAACGGCAAGGTCGACTACGTCGTGCGTCCGGCGCCGGCCCGGGTCACCGACTCGGTCGCCGCGTTCGAGAAGAACGCGGACGCGATCGAGAAGCGGCTCGACAAGGTCGACGACGCGGCCTGGGGAAAGAAGGCCCAGTTCCTGATGGACGGCAACGTCGCGTGGGAGGCGCCGCTCGGCGACATGCTGTACGGCTTCCTCTTCGACGCGATCCATCACCGCGGCCAGCTCTCGACGTACCTCCGGCCGATGGGCGCCAAGGTCCCGTCGATCTACGGTCCCTCCGCGGACGACCCGGGCGCGTAGCGCACCGGCGCGAGGAGCGCGCGGGGAAGGCGGCGTGCGGAGGCTCAGGCGAGGCCGATGGATCCACCCGTGGTGACGCCGCCTCCCCCCGACCGCTCGATGGGCGCGGTGCTCGTGCGCGCGTTCCTCTTCTGCTCCGCCGGCGACGTCGTCGTCTACGCGCTGGGGTACACCCTCGCCGGGATCTGGCGCGGCGGCGGGAGCTCCGGGGGCGGCGGGTTCCTCGGGAACGCGGCGATCGCGGCGTACGTGTTCCTGGTGACGGCGATCCCCGCGGCCTTCGGGTTCGCGCTCGTGACCTCGCCGTGGACGGCGTTCCGGGACCTCTCGCCCCGCGGAGTCGCCGCGATCTCCGCGGCCGCCGGCGTCGTGGCCGGCCTCGCGCAGCTGACCGGCCTCGCCGGGTGGTTGTACGGGATTCCCCTGCCCGGCTTCCTCGGGCCGATCGGCGCCGCGCTGAGGATGCTCCTGCCCGGGATGGCGGTCGGGGTGGTCGCCCTCGCCGCGCTTCGCGCCGCGCGGCTCCTGCGGCCGGCGACCCCGGGAACCTGATCGAGTCGGCCGCTAATCGTCGCGCAGGGCGGTCGTCGGGCTCACCGCGGCGGCCCGGCGGGCGGGGACGAGGCACGCGACGACGGCGACCGCGCCGAGCAGCAGCGCGACGGCCACGAGGGTCGGCGGGTCGGATGCGCGGATCCCGTAGACGAGGCTCGAGAGGACCCGGCCGAGCGCGAGCGCGGCCGCGAGACCGATCGCCATCCCGAGGAGCGTCGGACGCATCCCATGCACGACGACCATCCGGAGGATGTCCGCCGTGTTCGCCCCGAGCGCGATGCGGATCCCGATCTCGCGGCGACGGCGCCGCACGCCGTAGGCGAGGACGCTCGAGATGCCGATGGCGGCGAGGATGAGCGCGAGCCCCGCGAATCCTGCCAGGAGCAGCATGCCGAAGCGCTGCCGCGAGATCGAGCCCAGCCGGATCTGGTCCAGGCTGCCGATCCGGAGTACCGGCTGGTCGGGGTCCAGCTCGCGGACCGCGGCGACCGTCGCGGCGGCGACCGTGGGACTCGTGCTGCGAATGGCGAGGTCGATCCCGTGCAGGGGGAGCTGCGACTCCGGAAGGTACATCGCCGAGACCGGCTCGCGGATGTCGAGCCCGTTGAACTTCAAGTCCCCGACGATCCCGACCACCTCTCGCGGTCCGGGAAGGAACGCCGTCGTCAGCCTCTTGTGCAGCGCGCTCTCGCCGGGCCAGAAGCGCCGGGCCATCGCCTCGCTGATCACGATGACGCCGGGCGACTCCGGCGTGTCTGTCGGCAGGAACAGGCGGCCCTGCACGAGCCGGATCCGGAGCGCGCGAAAGTAGTCTCCGGCGGCGACGGACGTGACGACGTTGGGTTGCTCGGCGACCGCAGGCGCCGGGCGCCCCTCGATCGCGATCGGCCAGTTCTGGTTTCCCGTCAGGGGCAGGTCGCTGACCGCGCCTGCGGCCTCGACGCCGGGCAGCGCGCGGACGCGCTCGAGCAGCTGTGCGAGGAAGGCGCGCGCCTTCGCGTCCGAGTACCTCGCCCTGGAGAGCTCGACGTGCATCGTCACGACGCCGCGGGACTCGAACCCCGGATCCACGCGCTGCAGGAGCCAGAGACTGCGGATCATGAGGCCCGCGCCGACGAGCAGCACGAGCGATAGCGCCACCTCCGAGACGACTAGGAGGCTCCGCGTGGCGTGTCCCGGGTCCCCCGATCCGACCGCGCGGTCCGTCCCCTCCTTGAGCGCCCCGGCCACGTTCCCCCGGGTCAGCCGCCACGCCGGGACGATGCCCGCGAGCAGGCCGGTGACGAGCGAAACGAAAAACGTGAATGCGAGCACGCGCGCGTCCAGGCCGACCTCCGCGGAGCGCGGGAGCTCCTCGGCGAGAAACGCCACGATCGCGTCGACGCCGAAACGCGCGAGGACGAGTCCCAGCGCGCCTCCGGCCAGGGCCAGGAGGACCGTCTCGGAGAGGAGCTGCTGGACGAGGCGGCTCCGGCTCGCCCCGAGCGCGCAGCGCAGCGCGAGCTCCTTGCGCCGGCCCAGGGTGCGCGCCAGGACGAGGTTCGCGATGTTGGCGCACGCTATCAGCAGCACGAAGGCCACGGCGCCGAGGAGGACCAGGAGGACCGGCTTCACGTCCGCGACCAGGTCCTCGCGCAACGGAACGACGACGGCACCCCAGCCGGCGTCCTCCTCCGGATACTGCTTCGCGAGACGGTCGGAGATCACGCTCATCTCGGTCTGCGCGGTCTCGCGCGGGACGCCGGGCTTCAGCCGCGCGATGACCAGGCGGTTATGGTTGGCGCGCTGGGCGCGCTGCGCGGGCGTCCATTCGTAGGGGACCCACAGCTGGGCGAAGTCCGGCATCCGGACCTTCGGTCCCATCACTCCCACGACGCGGTACGGCCGGTCATCGAGCCGGATCTCACGGCCGACGATTCCGGGATCGCCTCCGAACCGCGCCTTCCAGAGCGCGTGGCTCAGGACCGCGACGGGGCTCGCGCCCGCCTCGGTCTCCGCCGGACTGAACGTGCGGCCGAGCACGGGCGCGGCTTTCAGAACCGAGAAGAAGTCCGCCGAAACCTGCGCCGCCGTCAGGGCCTCGGGCGGACCGCCGCCCGTCAGGGTGAGTCCCCGGAAGCCGATGATGGCCATCTTCTCGAAGGACTGGCTCTGCCCTTCCCAGTCGAGGAAGTTGGCGGGGGAGACCGCGAACGTGCGCAGGCCCGGGAAGCCGGACTGCGGGGGCGTGTGCCAGATCCGGACGAGGCGGCCGGGATCCGGATACGGCAGCGGCTGGAGGAGGACGCCGTTGACGACCGAGAAGATCGCGGTGTTCGCGCCGATTCCGAGCGCGAGGACGACAATCGCGGCGGCGCTGAATCCCGGGCTCTTCGCGAGGTTCCGGAATCCCCGTCGGAGGTCTTGAACGAAGAACCGACCCATGAACGCGGTGAGGGCAAGGATGGTGCCAGCGCCGGCCCTCGGCGAACCGGACTGGAAGCGCGGGACTTGCGGGGGCGGCGGCCTCCGCCGCGGCCCGCCGGACTGTTCGCTGGCGGACGGCGGCGTCCCGCTCGCGAACGCTCGGCTCCTGGTCAACGGAAACGGAATGCGGGTCGCGCGGCCGGCGTTGCCACGAACGAAAATTGAAGGAGCCCGGCATGATTCGACGACTCGTTCTCCCGGCGGCCCTTCTCTGCATCGCCTCGTCCCTCGAGGGACAGCCCGCGCCGACACCGACGCCGGAGCCGCCGGCCGCCTCCGCGCCGACGCCGCCCCCGATGATCGACCTGCGGTTCATCCGCTACAAGATCTCGGCCGGCGATCTCCCGAGCGCGGAGTCGATCCTCGAGGCGCACCGCGCCGAGAAGGGAGCGGACGACGAATACCTCCTGGGTGTCGCCTGGGTCGCGCGCGGCGCGGCGCTTCTCTCCGACTGGCCCTCCGCCTCGCGCTACGCGAAGGAGGCGCGCGAGGCCGCGAGGACGAGGCTCGGCCGGCTCCCGGTCTGGGAGAACAACTCCGAGGCGGCGTACGCGCTCGGCACCGCGATCGAGGTCGACGCCCAGGCGCTCGTCGCGGCCGGCAAGAAGAAGGAGGCGCTCGAGATGCTCGACGCGGCGTCGAAGACGCTGGAGGACGAGAAGGCGCCCTACAACATCCGCGCGCGGGTCTGGAAGCGCCGCAACCAGATCGCGCTCGTCGGCGCGCCGGCGCCGGAGATCGTCCCCGACGACCACCTGGGGAACGCGGCGCCGCCGACGCTCGGCTCCCTGCGCGGGAAACCCGTCGTCCTCTTCCTGTGGTGGGAGTCCTGCGGCGACTGCAAGGCGCAGGCCGCCGCGCTGCGCAAGACGGTCGCCAGGTACGGCGAGAAGGGCGTCGTCTTCGTCGCTCCCACCCGCTATTACGGGACCGCCGGCGAGCGCGCGGAGGAGAGGGGCAAGATCGAGAAGGCCTGGAGAGAGGTCTACGACCTGCCGGCCTCGGTCCCGGTCCCGATCAGCGACGCCGCCATGCTCCGCTACGGCGTCTCGGCCACGCCCACGTTCGTCTTCGTCGACCGGAAGGGCGTCGTGACGGACTACCTCCCGTACCGCCTGACCGAGGAGCGCCTCTCGCAGGAGATCGACCGGCTGCTGCGATAGGCTCCGCGCGATGGGCACGGGCACGGGCATGGAAAAGCCCGACGTGAAGGATCTGAGCGCAAAGGCCGAGCGCCTCCGCGCGCTGCACGAGCCCGGTCAGCCCGTCGTCTTCGTCAACGCCTGGGACTGCGCGAGCGCACGGGTCGTCGAGAAGGCCGGGGCCCCCGCGATCGCCACGACGAGCGCCGGAGTCGCGTTCGCCCAGGGCTACCCCGATGGGCAGCGCATCTCGCCCGAGCGCATGCTCGAGGCCGTCGCGCGCATCTGCGAGGCGGTCTCCGTTCCCGTCACCGCGGACCTCGAGTCGGGCTACGGCGACTCCGTCGAGAGCCTCGATCGGACCGTCGCCGGAATGCTGGACGCGGGCGCGGTCGGTCTCAACCTCGAGGACCACAGCGGCGCGGCGACCGATCCGCTCGTGCAACCGGAGCTCCAGCTCGACAAGATCCGCGCGGTCCGGGAGGCGGGGGAGCGGCGCGGGGTTCGGATCGTGCTCAATGCGCGGACCGACTCCTACCTGAGGGGGCTCGGCTCCAGCGAGGAGATGTTCGAGGAGACGATCCGACGCGGCGAGTCCTACCGCGATGCGGGCGCGGACTGCATCTTCGTTCCGGGCGTCCTCGACCCCGCGGTCATCGGCGAGATCGTCCGGCGCCTGCGGTGTCCGGTCAACGTCCTCGCCGTCGCCGGCAGCCCCCCGGTCGCGGAGCTCGCGCGGCTCGGCGTCGCGCGCGTGTCGCTGGGGTCGGGTCCCATGCGCGCGGCGATGACGGTCGTGCGCCGGCTCGCCGAGGAGGTCGCCGCGAAGGGGACGTTCTCCACGCTCGAGGGCATCGACGCGCACCGGGCGTTCAACGAGCTGATGTCCGCGATCCCGCGCTGAGGGAGATGCGATGAGGCTCTCCGGCCGCACCGTCCTCGTCACGGGCGGCGCCTCGGGGATCGGCCTCGGGCTCGCCGAGCGGTTCCGCCGCGCGGGGAGCGAGGTCGTCGTGTGCGGCCGCCGCGAGGAGAGGCTGCGTGAGGCGCAGCAGAGGATCCCCGGCCTCCACGTCCTGACCGCCGACCTCGCCGGCGAGGACGGGCGCGCGGCCCTCGCGGAACGCGTCGTCCGGGAGTTCCCGGCGCTCGACGTGCTGGTCAACAACGCCGGGATCCAGGTGCACTCCTCGCTGCTCGAGGCGTCGCACTGGGAGCGGTTCCGCGAGGAGCTCGCGATCAACCTCCACGCCCCGATCCACCTCGCGATGCTCCTCCTTCCGCATCTGCGCGGCCGGGAGCGCGCGGCGATCGTCAACGTGACCTCGGGCCTCGCGTTCGCGCCGCTCGCGCGGACGCCGGTCTATGCCGCGACCAAGGCCGCGCTGCACTCCTTCACGCTCTCGCTCCGCCGCCAGCTCGAGGGAACCGGCGTCGAGGTCGTCGAGCTGATCCCGCCGGCCGTCGACACCGACCTCGGAGGACCGGGCTTGCACACCTTCGGCGTCAAGGTCGACGAGCTGCTGGACGGAGTCCTCCCGCGGATCGAGAGCGGCGAGCGAGAGGTGGCCTTCGGCTTCGCGGAGCAGTCCAGCCAGGCCTCGCGGGCGGAGCTCGACGCGCTCGTGGAGCGCATGAACCAGACCGCGCGCTAGACGCGGAGGGTCACTTCCCGGTGTGGAAGACGTTCTTGACGGCGCCCGTGCGCGCGTCGATCACCACGCTCAGGACCTCCTTGCCGGCGGCGTCCTCGTAGTTCAGGTACCAGCTCTCCGAGCCGTCCTGACGCCTCTCCGGGACGAGGCCCGCCATGACCTTCGCGCCGGGGATCTTGTCGCCGCCGGCCTTCTGGGCGGCGTCGTAGAGACGCTTCGTGTCGAGGATGATCCGGTCATCGAAATGGATCTTCTGTCCGCCCTCGCCCGCGATCGCGAAGCAGCGGATCGAGCCGTCGCTGATCGAGATCATGTCCACGGCTTTCGCGGCGGCGGACGAGAACTTCACGTCCCAGTCGGTGGACCGGCCGGCCGAGTCGAGGGGTCCGCTCGAGGTGGTCGTCAGGTCGAACGGGACCGCGTCCGCCTGCCACGCGTGGGCGCGAGCGCTCGCAAGGTCCCACGCCTCCTTCGCGGTGAGGGCGGCCGGCTTGCCGGTCTTGCCGGCGGTGCAGCTCGGTTTCGGCTGTGCGAACGCCGGAGCGGCGAGAAGAAGCGCCAACGCGCAAGTCGGGATTCGGGTGCTCATCGCTTTCCTCCTCGGCTAATCCTCTCCCCGAACCCGTCCGCGGTGCGCCTTGGTCCGCGAGCGAGCCGCCTTGGATTGGAGCCGGCGCTCGCGGGCGGCCCCGCTCGGCCGGCTCTTCCTTCGCGCCTTCGGCTTCACGGCCGCACGCCGGAGGAGGTCCAGCAGCCGCTCGCGGGCGGCGGCGCGATTCTGGGACTGGGTTCGATGCGCCCGGCTGTCGATCAGGAGCACTCCATCCGCGGAGATCCGGTTGCCGGCCAGGGCGGCGAGGCGCGCCTTGACGTCTTCCGGCAGGGAGGAGGCGCCGACGTCGAAGCGCAGCTCGACGGCTGTCGCCACCTTATTGACGTTCTGCCCGCCGGGGCCGGAGGCGCGCACGAACCGCTCGGAGAGCTCGTGCTCGGCGATCGCAATCCCGTCCATCACGGGAATCATGACCCCGCGCCCCGTGGCTTCCATCGGTAGCGCTCGAGCGCGATCCGCTCGCCGCGATCGAATCGCACGTTCTCGCGCCGAAGCAAGAGCCGCTGCACCATGTGCCCCGGGCCGCCGTCGCCGCGCGGGCTGCACCGGCCCTGGGCGTTGACGACGCGGTGCCAGGGGACGCGCGTCCCGTCGGGCAGCGCGGCCATCGCGAACCCCACGAGCCGCGCGCGTCCCGGGATGCCGGCCAGCCGGGCGACCTGTCCGTAGGTGGCGACGCGGCCCCGGGGGATGCGCGCGATGACGGCGTAGATCGTCTGAAACCTTCCCGCCCCGGACACGAAGGAAAGAATAATGCTCGTTGCGACACCGTGACGGAGGCCGCGCCATGACGATTCTTTCCCTGTCCCTTCTCGCCTGGATTCTCGCGGCCTCGCCGCAGCCCGCGGAAAGCGTGCCCGCGCTCCTCCGGCGCCAGTCGCAGGAGCTGGCGGACGCGCTCGGAACCGGCGCCGCGGCGGCCTGGGAGAAGTACCTCGACCCCGACGTCCGCTACGTCGACGAGACCGGCGAGATCCAGCGCAAGAAGGCGCTCGTCGACGACGTGCGGCCCTTCCCGCCGGGGATCTCGGGGTCGATCCGGATCCTCGACTATGACGCGGCCGTCCACGGGGACACGGCGTTCGCGACGTACGTCAACGACGAGAACGAGGACTACCACGGCGCGAAGCTCCACTGTCAGTACCGGACGACCGAGACCTGGGTGAAGCGCCCGGAAGGCTGGCGCCTGATCGGGGCGCAGGTCCTCGCGATGCGGACGGACCCGCCCGCGGTCGCGCTCGCCGCGGAGCGGCGACGGGAGTACGCCGGAAGGTACGCGCTGACGTCCGAGCTCGCGTACGAGATCCGCGTCGACGGCGACGCGCTCCAGGGCCAGCAGACCGGCCGCAAGCCCGAGACGCTGGAGGCCGAGGCGCCGGACGTCCTCTTCGTCCCCGGGAAGCCCCGCTATCGCTATGTTCTCCTGCGCGACGCGCAGGGCCGGATCACCGGGCTCGCGCAGCGCCGGGAGGCGTGGGACATCGTCTGGAAGCGGATCTCGCCGTCATCCTGAGGAGCGAAGCGACGAAGGATCCCGTGCGCGGTCGCCGAGGCCGTGATCGAGTTCGGGATCCTTCGCTTCGCTCAGGAGGACAGCGTTGACGCCGCGCGCTCGAGCAGAAGGTTCCTCTCCCGCGCGTTCTTCGTGAGCGCCGCCGCGCGCTCGAACTCCGCGCGGGCCTCGTCGCGCCGGCCGAGCTTCGCGAGCAGATCGCCGCGCACGGCGGGCAGCAGGTGATAGTCCGCGAGCGCCGGCTCCGCCGACAGCGGCTCGAGGACCTCGAGCCCCGCGGCGGGACCGAAGGCCATCCCGACGGCGACCGCGCGGTTGAGCTCCACGACCGGGGAGGGGGAGACGCGCGCGAGCTCCTCGTAGAGCGACGCGATGCGCTCCCAGTCGGTCTCGTCGACCGAACCCGCGCGCGCGTGGCACGCGGCGATCTCCGCCTGCAGCACGTAGGACCCGCGGCCGCCGGGAATCCGGGCGGCCCGCGCGATCGCCGCCAGGCCGCGCTGGATGAGGAGACGGTCCCAGAGAGCGCGGTTCTGATCGGCGAGCCGCACCGCTTCTCCGGAGGGACCCGTCCGCGCACGCAGCCGGGAGGCCTGGATCTCCATGAGCGCCACGAGGCCGTGCACCTCGGCGTCTTCCGGATCCAGCTCGGCGAGGACGCGGCCGAGCCGCAGCGCGTCCTCGCAGAGCCCCGGCCGCAGCAGGTCGTCGCCGGCCGTCGCGAGGTAGCCCTCGTTGAAGATCAGGTAGAGGACCTCGAGCACCGATTGGAGACGCGAGGCGCGGTCGGCGCCCCGGGGAACCTCGAACGGGATCCCTTTCTCGGCGAGCGTCTTCTTCGCGCGCACGATGCGCTGGGCGATCGTGGGCTCCGGGACCAGGAACGCGCGGCCGATCTCGTGGGTCGTCAGCCCGCCCAGCAGGCGCAGCGTCAGCGCGACGCGCGCCTCCTTCGAGAGCACCGGGTGGCAAGCGGTGAACATCAGCCGCAGCAGGTCGTCTCCGATGTCGTCGTCGATGGCGTCCTCGAGCTCTTCGACTTCCGCAAGCGCCTGCCGCCTCTGATCGAGCGCGCGTCCCAGGTCGGCGTGCTTGCGGTCCGCGACCGCCCGGTGCCGCAGGAGGTCGATCGCCCGATGCTTGGCGGCCGCCATCAGCCACGCGCCCGGCTTGTCCGGGATCCCGTCCCGAGGCCACTTCTCGAGCGCCGCCACCAGCGCGTCCTGGGCCAGGTCCTCCGCGAGGCCGACGTCCCGGACGATGCGCGCGAGGCCGGCGATCAGCCGGGGAGACTCGATGCGCCAGACCGCATCGATCGAGTCATGAACGTCGGGGGCCGCCACGGCCCCCGATTACAGCACGCGGCTACTTCTTCTGGAGCATCTCGAAGTCCGGAGCACCATCGAAGATTTGCCGGACTTCCGTTTCGCCCACCCAGCTCGGCCAATGCTTGCGGTGGAGCTCCACCATCTGCTTCGCGGACTCGATGGCCTCCTCGCGGGACTTGAACTGGAAGATCGCGAAGCCTCCCACGACCTCCTTCGCCTCCGCAAACGGACCGTCGGTAACGGTCACCTTCCCGCCCGTGACACGGATCCGCGCGGCCTCGGCCGCGGGGTAGAGGCCGCCCCTCATGACCAGCGAACCGTTCCGGGAGGCCTCGTCCGCGAGCTTCTCGACCGCCTCGATCATCTCCTGGGGCGGCATTCCCTGCCCCTCCGCCCCCTTCACCGTGATCAGAAATCGCATGAGCCCTCCTCTTTCGCTTTCCGGGGAGGCGCCTCTCGCCCCCCTTCCTGACTACGTCGGGCGAGACGGCCCGAAATCGACATTCCGGCGGGGCTTTCCCGTCAGTGACTCAGGAGCGCGACGGCGATCAGGAGGAGGGCGGCGACGGCGCCGAAGACGCGGGCCGCCCGGGAACCGATCGACGGCAGTGTCGGGATGGCGGTGGTGGACATGGTGTTTCCTCCTCGTCGCGGGCGCTCGACGCGTTACTTCTGAAAGGCCTCGAAGTCCGGAGGTCCGTCGAACAACTGCCGGACCTCCGTCTCGCCGACCCAACCCGGCCAGTGCTCGCGATGCAGCTCCATGAAGTGCTTCGTCGCTTCGAGCGCTTCTTCGCGCGACTTCAGCTCGAAGATCGCGAAGCCTCCGACGACCTCCTTGGCCTCGGCGAAGGGGCCGTCCGTGACGTTGAGCCTGCCGTTGTCGATGCGCACCCGCGCGCCCTGCGAAGCGGGGTAGAGCCCGCCGGTCAGAACCATCGTGCCGTTCTTCGAGGCCTCGGCGCCGGACTGCGCGATCGCCTCCATCAGCGCCGCGGGCGGCTGGCCCTGGCCTTCCTTCGCCTTGACCATCATCAGGAATCGCATTGCTGGCCTCCTTGTCTCTTTTCGAGGGGGCCTTTTCGCCCCGCCTCATAAGTACGACGGTCGAGGGGCTCCCGAATCGACAGCGTCCGGCGGAATCTTCGATCCCCCGGCTTCTGCCCCGTGACGGGTCAGCGCAGCGGCCGTACGCGCTCGTCGCACGGCCGTTTCAGGGGACCCTGCGGCGACAGCGGAAAGGTCTCCGCGGACGCGGCCTTGAGCCGCGCCGGGTCGGAGAGGTCGAAGAGCCGGGCGCTCACCGGATCGAGCGGTATCTCGGACGGCACGGCCATCGACTCCCTCGCGGTCCCGATCGTCGAGAGATAGGCCTCCACGTTCCGGCGGGCGGCGGTCATGGAAGGAACGCTTCCGGCGAGCAGCCAGACTCGGGGGAGGCCGCGATAGCGGTCGACGTCCCGCAGGAAGACCCGATCGTCGTCACGGGAACAGTCCCCGACCTGGTAGTCCCCCGGCGCCAGGCCGTAAGCGGAGCCATAGCGCTCGACGGCCTCGATCGCGTAAGGAAAGACGAAGACGGCGTCTTCGGGCCGGCGGTGGTCGCGGAAGAATGCGAAGACGGGCTTGAAGTTCTCCACGGAATAGGGCGGCGGGGTTTCCAGAAAGGCCGAGGCGGGCACGAGAAAGAGCGCGGCCATGCAGAGTCCGCCCGCAACGGGGTGGACGCGCGATGCCTGACGGCGGATCCACTCCGCTCCCTGGGCGACCGAGAGGATGAGCACCGGAAGTGCGTAGAGGGCCACGCGGGTCTTGAATGGGAACTGCTGAGCGGCGGCGGCGAGCACACCGACGACGAACGGACCGAGCAGCACGAGCGCCCCGAAACGGTTGCGGCGCCACAACGAGACCATGCCGATGATGGCCAGCGCCCCGAAGAGGCCCGGCCAGCGGTAGCGCAGCACCGTCGGGTCATGGAAGAGCTCGTTCACTCGATTCCAGAGCCAGAGCGCGTCGGCGGGTTTCCGGAACGGCCAGGGAAAGAAGCTGTCGCGGTACCGCCAGAACTGATCCATGTAGGCGCGCGTGGCAGGAGTCACGTGGCGGAAGGCCACGACCGTCGAGGCCGCCGACGCCAGCGCCCAGAGGGGCACGGTCAGGAGAAGCGCGCGTCCCGTCTGCGCATCGCGGTCGCGGACCCACGCCAGGAGCAAGGCCGCGCCGAGGCCCGCCACGACGAAGACCGCCGGCTGCGAGAACCAGACGAGGATCGCTCCGGTGAGCCCTCCGAGGACGCAGCGTGCCGCCGTCGAGTCGGAGTCGCGAAGCCGGAGCGCGATCCAGGACAGCACGATCGTTGCCGCGATGTCGATGCCGTAAGACTTGATCTCCGCGCTGTAGCGGATGAACGGCGCCCCGATCGCGAACGCCGCCACGGCGAAGGGGACCGCGTAGCCGTCGAGGAGCCGTTCCGCGAGCGGCAGGAAGAGCACCAGGGCCGCCAGTCCGATGGGCAGAAGGAGGAATCGAAACGCGAGGTCGCTCTCGCCCAGCACTCGGCTGATCGCCTTCTCGGCGACCATGAAGCCGGTCGGCGAGACCTGGGCGTCCCCGAGAGGCTCGAGGAGCAGCCGCGATTCCGAGCGGTGAACCAGGTTGCGCACCATCGACAGCTCGTCGTACCAGAGCGACGTGTCCGAGGCGTACTGGTAGATCCGCAGCGCCGCCCCGACGACAACGACCATCCAGAGGACGGGGCGCCGGCAGAGGAAGGGCTGACGGTTCAACTCTGCCTAGAGTATGTTGCGTCACGACTCGGACGCGAATGATCGTTCACCTGCTCGACGGCACCTACGAGCTCTTCCGCCACTTCTACGGGCGACGCGGCCGCGTCGCCAACGATGGGCCCTTCGGCGCCGTCGCCGGCGTGCTCCACATGACCGCCCAGATGCTCGAGGGCGGAGCCACGCACATCGGCGTCGCGACCGACCACGTCATCGAGTCCTTCCGCAACGGCCTCTGGCCCGGGTACAAGACGGGCGAGGGCATCGACCGCGCGCTCTGGCGGCAGTTCCATCCGCTCGAGGACGCGCTCTCCGCGATGGGGGTGGTCGTGTGGGCCATGGTCGAGCTCGAGGCCGACGACGCGCTCGCCTCGGCGGCGCGGATCGCCGCGGCGGACCCGCGCGTCGAGAAGGTCTGCATCTGGACTCCCGACAAGGACCTCGCGCAGTGCGTCGTCGGGAGCCGCGTGGTCCAGGTCGACCGCAAGAGCGGGCAGATCCGCGACGCGGACGCGGTCGTCGCGAAGTTCGGCGTTGCGCCCGAGCGCATCCCCGACTACCTCGCGCTCGTGGGCGACGCCGCGGACGGATACCCCGGCATGCCCGGCATCGGTCCCAAGACCGCCGCCCAGCTCATCGCCCGCTACGGGCCGCTCGAGGCGTTTCCGCCGGAGTCCCTCCGCGGCGGCGTCGAGGAGGCGCTGCTCTTCAAGCGGCTGGCCACCCTGCGCGCCGACGCGCCACTCTTTTCCGACGTCGACGCGCTGCGCTGGCGAGGCCCCACGGCGGCCTTCCCCGCGGCGGCGGAGAAGATCGGCGACGCGAGGCTCCTGCCCCGCGTCGCCGCCCTGCAATCTGCGATCTCTCCATCGTAGGGACGGGCCTCGTCCCCGCCCTCGTGCGGCCGCGAGGGCCGCCCCTACGACTTCTTCTGGGCCTGCCGGCGAAAGTTCTCGTACCTCTCGCGATGCTCCGGCGTCATGTTGTCGCCGAAGTCCTCCGCCTCGAAGACCTGCCGGATCTCGACCTCGGTGTCCTGGAAGGGCGCGCGCTTCAACCACTCCACGGCCTCCTCCATCGACTTCACCTGCCACAGCCAGAAGCCGGCGACGAGCTCCTTGGTCTCCGAGAACGGTCCGTCGACGACGGACTTCTTGCCCCCGGCGAAGCGCACCCGCTTGCCCTTCGAGCTCGCACGGAGCCCGTCCGCCGCCAGGAGGACCCCGGCCTTCATCAGCTCCTCGTTGAACTTGCCCATCTCGGCCAGGAGCTTCGGATCCGGGAGAACGCCCGCCTCCGAGTCCTTGTTCGCCTTCACCAGCACCATCACCCGCATTTCGTAACTCCTTTCGGCTCTGGGCCTTCCCCGGACGCCCCTTCATGGCCAGTCCGGGCCGGGCTCTCGTCCTGTTATCACGACGGCCGAGGCCATCCCGGATCGACAAGCCGACAAGGATCGTTCGGAGCGACGCGGGTCAGGCGGCCGACGGAGATCGCCGGGACGCGATCCGCGCATCCAGGCTGACGGGCCCCGGGCCGTGGGCCCATAGATAGAGGAAGAAGAAGCAGTACACGACGGCGAGCTCTCCGTGGTTCTGGATGGGCCAGAAGCCGCCGGGAAGGCGAAAGTGCCCGTAGAAGTAGGCGACGGCCATCTCGCCGGAGCAGAGGAACGCGGCGGGGCGGGTGAGGAGCCCGAGGGCGATCAGGACGCCTCCCACGACTTCGATCGTGCCGCCCGCCCAGATCAGCGGAGTCATCGGGACTCCCGCCGGCATCCCGCCGAACCAGCCGAACAGCTTGAGCGCCCCGGACTGGAAGAACATGACCGCGACCACGACCCTGAGCAGGAAGAGGGTGAGCCCGGACAGCATCTGTCGGTTCATCGAGGCGAGCCTATCTCGGGGGATTCACGACCGTTCCGGATGTCGATTTGGGCCTGGCTCACACGTCTCAAGAGAGGCGACGGGGATGTGACCAATGCGAACCCGAAGAGGGCAGACGATCCATACCATTACGCGCCCGCAGCCGGCGCACAAGCCCTTTACATCGAGTGCACTGCGAAGATTTGCCCTCGGGCCGCGAAACGGGGAATCTCGGACGCCTCCCGAGGCATATACACTCAATGATGGCTCAGGCGATCCGATTCGGATTCCGGTCTCATCCGGGCCGGAAACTCTCGGCGGGAGCAGCCGTAACCGTCTAATGCGCCGCCGGTTCCGGCGAGGCCGCGCCCCCGAACCCTCAGATTTTGCGGTGGGGCTCCTAGAGCGCGGCAGTCGAATCGGAACGGCTCGCTCTCGAGAAGGCATCGTGGGTTGAAGGTGGAGGTTTAGCTCGCATGAAGAAGCGGATGTTCCTGGTGGTGCTGGCGGCGTTCGTGTTCATCGCCGCCATCGGCGCGGTGAAGTACGGGCAGATCAAGAAGGGCATCGCGCAGCAGAAGGCGTTCAAGATGCCGCCCGAGGCGGTCACGACGACCGTCGTGAAGAACGAGGCGTGGGCGGGCTCGATCGAGGGGATCGGCACGGTCGCGGCCGTTCACGGCGTCACCGTCAGCGCGGATCTGCCCGGGCTCGTCTCGAAGATCCTCTTCGAGTCGGGGCAGAGCGTGAAGGAGGGCCAGGTCCTCGTCCTGCTCGACACGAAGCAGGAGCAGGCGCAGCTCGCATCCGCCGAGGCGGGCGTCGAGTGGACCAAGGTGAGCCTCGACCGGCAGACCGGCCTCCGCAAGAAGGGCATCTCGGCGCAGGCCGACTGGGACAAGGCGGACGCGGATCAGAAGCAGGCGGTCGCGAACGTCGACCAGATCCGCGCGACGATCGCGCGCAAGACGATCCGCGCGCCGTTCACGGGCGTCCTGGGGATTCGCCAGATCAACCTCGGCCAGTACCTGCCGGCGGGCGCGCCGATCGTGCCCCTGCAGTCACTCGATCCGATCTACGTGAACTTCTCCGTTCCGCAGCAGGACGCCGTCCGCGTGAAGCCGGGCGACGTGGTGAAGGTCAAGCTCGAGAACATCGGCATCGAGGAGACGGGCAAGGTGACCGCGGTCAACTCGGTGATCGATCCGGCCACGCGCAACGTCGAGATCCAGGCCACCTTCGCCAACCCGAAGGCGAAGCTGCAGCCCGGCGCGTTCGTCACGACGTCGGTCGCGCTCGGCAATTCCGCGTCGGTCATCCCGATCCCCGCCTCGGCGATCAACTACGCCCCGTACGGCGACTCCGTGTACGTCGTCGAGACGATGAAGGGACCGGACGGCCACGAGTACAAGGGCGTCCGGCAGCAGTTCGTGAAGCTCGGTTCGGGCCGCGGCGACCAGGTCGCCGTCCTCGAGGGACTCAAGCCCGGTCAGGAGATCGTCACGTCCGGAGTCTTCAAGCTCCGCCAGGGCGCGGCGGTCCAGGTCAACAACACGACGCAGCCGTCCAACAACCCGGCGCCGAAGCCGGAAGACAGCTAGGGGACCGGGGGAGGACTCCATGAAGTTCACCGATCTCTTCGTCCGGCGGCCGGTCCTCGCGATCGTCGTCAACCTCGTGATCCTGATCGCCGGCCTGCAGGCGATCCGGACGCTATCGGTCCGCCAGTACCCGCGCAGCGACATCTCGGTCGTGACCGTCACCACCGTCTACGTCGGCGCGAACGCGGACCTCGTGCGAGGCTTCATCACGACCCCGCTCGAGCGCGTCATCGCGAGCGCCGACGGCATCGACTACATCGAGTCCTCGAGCGCCCAGGGCGTCTCGACGATCACGGTCCACCTCAAGCTCAACTACGACACCAACGCCGCGCTGACGCAGGTGCAGGCCAAGGTGGCGCAGGTCCGCAACGACTTGCCCCCGGAGGCCGAGGCGCCGATCATCGACCTCGCCACGGCCGACCAGCAGTTCGCGGCGATGTACCTCGGGTTCTCCTCGAAGGACCTCGACCAGAACCAGATCACCGACTACCTGACCCGCGTCGTGCAGCCCAAGCTCTCGGCGGTGTCCGGCGTCCAGCGCGCCGACATCCTGGGAAGCCGCACGTTCGCCATGCGCGTGTGGCTCAAGCCCGAGCGGATGGCGGCCCTCGGCATTTCCCCGAGCGACGTCCGCAACGCCCTCTCTCAGAACAACTACCTCTCGGCGATCGGCCAGACCAAGGGCTCGATGACGTCGATCAACCTGGTGGCGAACACCGACCTGAAGACCTCGGAGGAGTTCCGCCAGCTCGTCGTGAAGGAGAAGGAAGGCGTCGTCGTGCGCCTCGGCGAGATCGCCGACGTCGAGCTGGGCGCCGAGAACTACGACTCGGACGTCCGGTTCAACGGCCAGTCCGCGACCTTCATGGGCATCTGGGTGCTGCCGAACGCCAACGCGCTCGAGGTCATCAAGCGCGTGCGTGCGGAGGTCCCCGACATCCGCGCGCAGCTGCCGGCCGGGATGGAGGTCGGGATTCCGTACGACTCGACGGCGTACATCGAGGACGCCATCCACGAGGTGCTCTCGACGCTGACGGAGACGCTGCTCATCGTCATCGTCGTCATCTTCCTCTTCCTCGGCTCCTTCCGCGCCGTCCTGATTCCGATCGTCGCGATCCCGGTCTCGCTGATCGGCGCGGTCTTCCTCATGCTGATCGCCGGGTTCACGATCAACCTGCTGACGCTCCTCGCGATCGTGCTCTCCGTCGGTCTCGTCGTCGACGACGCGATCGTCATGGTCGAAAACGTCGAGCGCCACCTCCAGCTCGGCGAGAAGCCGTTCGAGGCGGCGCTGAAGGCCGCGCGCGAGCTGGTCGGGCCGATCATCGCGATGACGATCACCCTCGCCGCGGTGTACGCCCCGATCGGCATCCAGGGCGGCCTCACCGGCGCGCTCTTCCGCGAGTTCGCCTTCACCCTCGCCGGCGCGGTCATCGTTTCGGGCATCGTGGCCCTGACGCTCTCGCCGATGATGGGCTCGAGGCTCCTGCGCGCGGGCGACGCCGAGAAGGGCTTCGCGGGCTGGATCAACCGGCGGTTCGAGAAGGTCAAGTCGACGTACGCGCGGCTGCTCAGCGGGAGCCTCAACTACCGGCCGGTGGTCTACGTCCTGTGGTTCATCGTCGTGCTGCTGATGTTCCCGTTCTACATGTTCTCGGCCAAGGAGCTCGCGCCGACGGAGGATCAGGCCGTCGTCTTCGGCGTCATCCAGGCGGCGCCCAACGCGACCATCGACCAGACCAATCTCTTCGCGCAGAAGGTCTACGACGTCTACCACGCGATGCCGGAGCACCAGAGCGTCTTCCAGCTCACGAATCCGACGGGCGGCTTCGGCGGCATGGTCACGAAGCCGTGGAGCGAGCGCAAGAAGAGCACGCAGCAGCTCCAGGTCGAGGCGTCGATGGGACTCTCGAAGATCCCCGGCGTCCGAGTCATCTCGCTGGTGCCCCCGCCGCTACCGGGCGGCGGCAGCTTCCCGGTCGACTTCGTCGTCGCCTCCACCGCCGAGCCGCAGCGGCTCGTCGACTTCGCCAACGACCTCGTCGGCAAGGCCTACCAGAGCGGCCTCTTCATGTTCGCCGACTCGGACCTCAAGTACGACCAGCCGCAGGCCGAGGTCGTGTTCGACCGCGACAAGCTGCGCGCGCAGGGCGTCGACCTCGGACAGGCGGGACGCGACCTGTCGACGATGCTCGGCGGCAACTACGTCAACCGCTTCTCGATCCAGGGCCGCAGCTACAAGGTCATCCCGCAGATCAAGCGCGCCGACCGGCTCACGCCGAGCCAGCTCCAGGACATCTACGTGACGGGCGCGGGCGGGAAGCTCGTCCCGCTCTCGACGTTCGCGACGGTGAAGACGTCGACGCAGCCGCGGGACCTGAAGCGCTTCCAGCAGTTGAACGCGGTGCGCATCCAGGGAGTCATCCCGCCGGGCGTTCCGCTCGACAAGGCGCTGTCGGTGCTCGAGGACGAGGCCAAGCGGATCCTGCCGAAGGGCTTCACGGTGGACTACGCCGGCGAGTCGCGGCAGCTGCGCACCGAGGGGAGCAAGTTCCTCTTCACGTTCATGCTGTCGGCGATCCTGATCTACCTGGTCCTCGCGGCCCAGTTCGAGAGCTTCCGCGATCCGTTCATCGTCCTCGCGGGATCGGTCCCGCTGGCGCTGTCGGGATCGCTGCTCTTCTCGTTCCTCGGGTTCACGACGCTCAACATCTACAGCCAGGTCGGACTCATCACGCTCGTCGGACTGATCGCGAAGAACGGAATCCTGATCGTCGAGTTCGCCAACAAGCTGCAGGAGCAGGGACGCGACAAGATCAAGGCGGTCATCGAGGCCGCCGAGACGCGGCTCCGGCCGATCCTGATGACGACGGCGGCGACCGTCATGGGGCACATGCCGCTCGTCTTCGCGCGGGGGCCGGGCGCCGGCGCGCGGAACAGCATCGGAACGATGCTCGTGACGGGAATGATCATCGGCACCGCGTTCACGCTCTTCGTCGTGCCGTCGATCTACGTCCTGGTGGCGAAGACGCACCACGCCCTCCGCGACGAGGATGCGGTCG
>Ga0070667_100000987_pt1 | contig 26141 bp, 20 predicted proteins | sample KBSS33metaG_FD_64659 | JGI IMG/M metagenome (GOLD analysis project Ga0070667, IMG submission 64659) | Switchgrass rhizosphere microbial communities from Kellogg Biological Station, Michigan, USA - KBS S3-3 metaG | ecosystem: Host-associated > Plants > Roots > Rhizosphere > Soil ...
CCTGCGCCCGCGGCGCCCGCTACCTGACCGTGCCGGGGCTGGGCTGGGGGACGCTGCGCCCCGGAGGCCCGTTCTACGCCGACTTCGCCGCGCTCGGCGAGCACTCGAAACGGCTGGCGGCGCGGATCGACGCCGCCTCGGAGTTCCACCTCACCTCCGAGCTCGGCACCGACCTGCGCGGCTCCTTCGAGGGCCGCGCCGGGCGGCCGCTCTGGGGCCTGGCCGACAGCCCGGGCGGCTACGCGGCGCCGCCCGACGTCGAGGTCGGGGCGGCGCCGGTCGAAGGGTCGGCCGAGGGCACGGTGGTGATCGATGGCTCGGTCCTTTTCCTCGGCCCCGACCAGCTCGGCGCCCCGATCGAGCTGGTCTTCGCGGGTGGCGAGCTGGTCGACGGGCGCGGCCCCGAGGCCTGGCGGTTGCTCGACGCGGTCGAGGGCAGTGGCGACCCGCGGATGCGCAACCTGGCCGAGGTCTCGATCGGGCTCAACCCGCTGGCCCGGCCCGGCGGCTCGGCGCTCGAGCTCGAGGGGATCGTCGGCGGCGCCCACATCGCGGTCGGCAACAACGTCCCCTACGGCGGCGAGGTCGACGCTCGTGCCCATATCGACAACGTGATGCTCGCCGCGACCCTGTCCCTCGACGGCGTCCCGCTCGACCCGCGGGCGTGATGGCGAGTCTGGTGGCGCAACCGATGACTGCTTCGCTGGTCGAGGAGGTGATCGAGCTGGCCGAGGTGCCGGCGCCGACCTTCGCCGAGGAGGAGCGGCTGGCCTGGCTCGAACGGCGGCTCGAGGGGGCGCCCGGGCAGCGGCACCGCGACGCGGTCGGCAACCTGATCTGGTCCTGGGGGAGCGGCCGGCCGCGGCTGGTCGTCGCCGCCCACGTCGACACCGTCTTTCCCGCCGGGACCGACCTGACGGTGCGCCGCGAGGGCGAAGATCTGGTCGGGCCCGGGATCGGCGACAACGCCGCCGCGGTCGCGGTCGCAGTCCAGGTGACCGAGTCGCTGCTGCGCGAGGCTGGCGGGGATGTGGCGCCGGGGGCGGTCGCCTTCACGGTCGGCGAGGAGGGGCTCGGCAACCTGCGCGGCGCCCGCGAGGTCGTGCGGACGCTCGACCCGGAGGTGCTGATCGCGCTCGAGGGTCACCTGCTCGACGAGATCGTGGTCGACGCGGTCGGCTCGGTGCGGGCTCGGATCGTGGTCAGCGGACCCGGCGGCCACTCCTGGCAGGACCGCGGCCTGCCCGGAGCGATCGACGGCCTGCTCGAGCTCGCGGCCGAGCTGCGCGCGTACTCCGCCCCCGACGCACCGGTCAACCTCGGTACCGTCGCCGGCGGTCGCTCGGTCAATGCGATCGCCGACCGGGCCGAGCTGCTGGTCGAGCGCCGCGCGCTGGAGCAGGCGACGCTGACCGAGTTCGAGTCGGTGCTCGAGGCACTCAGCCTGCCGGAGCCGCTCGCGGTCGGGGTCGAGGTGCTCGGCCGCCGCCCCGCCGGCCGGCTCGACCGCACCGCACCGCTGCTCTCCGCCGTCCTCACGGTCCGCGCTCGTCTCGGGCTCGAGCCGCGCCTCGCCGAGGGCTCGACCGACGCCAACGCCGCCCTCGCCGCCGGCATCCCGGCGCTCTGCATCGGCTGCGCGCGGGGTGGCTCGATGCATGCGCTCGACGAGCGGATCGAGGCGACGACGCTGGCGCTCGGCGCCGCCCAGCTCGACGGCGTGATGCGGGAGGTCCTGCTGTGAATCGCGGGCTGGCAAGCAGCGAGGGGCTCGCCGAGCAGCTGGCCGAGGCTCGCGCCGCCTGGGCCGAGGAGGCCGGCGAGCTGACGCCGGCGGCGACCGACTCGGGGATCCCGGTCGAGGCCGTCTACACGCCGCTCGACGCCGGCGTCGAGGACCGGCGATATATGGAACGCCTGGGGATGCCGGGCGAGTTTCCGTTCACCCGCGGGATCTATGCCTCGATGTACCGGGGGCGGCCCTGGACGATCCGCCTCTACGCCGGCTGGGGCACCGCCGAGGACACCAACGAGCGCTTCCGCTACCTGCTCGACCGCGGCCAGACGGGCCTCTCGGTGGCGCTCGACCTGCCGACCCAGATGGGGCTCGACTCCGACGAGGAGGAGGCGCTGCCCGAGGTCGGCAAGGTCGGCGTCGCGGTCGCCTCGCTGGCCGACATGGAGACGATCTTCGCCGACATCCCGCTCGACCGCGTCTCGACCTCGTTCACGATCAACGCGACCGCGCCGATCCTGCTGGCGATGTACCAGGTGGTCGGCGAGAAGCAGGGCGTCGACCCGGCGGTGCTGCGCGGCACCGTCCAGAACGACATCCTCAAGGAGTACCTGGCGCGGAAGACCTACGTCTACCCGCCGGCGCCCTCGATGCGGCTGGTCGCCGACGTGATCGAGTACTGCTCGGGCGCGATGCCGAAATTCAACCCGATCTCGGTCTGCGGGTACCACATGCGCCAAGCCGGCAGCGACGCCGTCCAGGAGGTCGCGCTGGCCCTCTCCAACGCCGCCGCCTACGCCCAGGCGGTGGTCGACCGCGGGATCCCGATCGACGAGTTCGCGCCGCAGATCTCGTTCAACATCTCGACCATGCGCGACCTCTTCGAGGAGGTCGCCAAGCACCGCGCGGCGCGGCGGGTCTGGGCGCGGCTGGTCCGCGAGCGGTTCGGCTCCGAGGACCCGCGCTCCTGCCGGCTGCGGCTCTACTCGGGCGGCGACGGCACCTCGCTGACCGCCGCCGAGCCCCACAACAACGTCGTCCGGGTGGCGCTGCAGGCGCTGGCGATCGTCCTCAGCGGCGCCCAGGCCGTGCACACGATGTCGTGGGACGAGGCGCTCGGCCTGCCGAGCGAGGAGTCGGTGCTGCTGGCGCTTCGTACCCAGCAGATCCTCGCCCACGAGAGCGGCGTCGCCCGCACCGCCGACCCGCTCGGCGGCTCCTACTACGTCGAGTCGCTGACCGACGAGCTGGAGCGGCGGATCGAGGCGATGATCGAGCGGATCGAGGCGCGCGGCGGCGTCGTCGCCGGGATCGAGGACGGCTCGCTCGAGGGCGAGATCGCCGACTCGGCCTTCGAGCAGCAGCGGCAGATCGAGCGCGGCGAGCGGGCGATCGTCGGCGTCAACTGCTTCACCGAGCAGGGCGGTGAGGAGGGCGACGTGGAGACCTTCACTGTCGGCCCCGACGTGCTCGAGCGCCAGCTCTCGCGGTTGGAGCGGGTGCGGGCCGAGCGCGACGAGGCGGCGGTCGCGGCGGCGCTCGACCGGCTCGAGCAGGCGGCGCGCGGCGACGAGAACACGATGCCGGCGATGGTCGCGGCGGTGCGGACCTACGCGACCGTCGGCGAGATCTCGCGCCGGCTGGTCGGCGTCTTCGGTCGCCACGAGCCCTCGCAGGTGATCTGATGGCCCTCCTTCCGGCCCGTGCCGTCGACCACGTCGGGATCGCCGCGCCCGACCCGGAGTCGCCGCTGGCGCGGCTGCTCGGCTGCGACCTGGCGGCCGCCGGCAAGGCGATGCCGAGCGGTGTCACGGTCGGCCGTTTCGGCCCCGCGGGCGGCCTCGAGCTGGTCTGGCCGGGACGGCCGGGGACGCCGGTCGACGGCTTCCTGGCGCGGCGCGGGCCCGGCCTGCACCACGTCGCGCTGCGGGTCGAGGTGGCGCTGGAGCGGCTGCGGGACGAGCTGCGCGCCGCCGGGGTCGAGCTGGTCGGCGACGTCGACGTCTCCTCCGACGGGCGCCCCTGCCTCTTCCTCCACCCGCGCTCGACCGGCGGCGTCCTGGTCGAGCTGGTCGAGGGGGAGCGGCGCAATGGCTGAGTCGCCCGCCGATGGACCGCTCGCCGACGTCAAGGTCCTCGACCTGACCCAGTACGTCTCGGGGCCCTACTGCACCCAGGTGCTCGCCGACCTCGGCGCCACCGTGCTCAAGGTCGAGCGGCCGGGGTCGGGTGACATCTACCGCAGCCAGGGGCCGAACTTCATCGGTGGCGAGTCGGTCTCCTTCCTCGCCTTGAACCGCGGCAAGCGCTCGATCGCGCTCGACCTCCGCGACGAGGAGGACCGCCGCCGGCTCGACGAGCTGGCGGGCGAGGCCGACGTCCTGGTCGAGAACTTCAAGCCGGGAGCCCTGGCGCGCTACGGCCTCGACTACGAGACGGTCGCGGCGCGCCACCCGCGGCTCGTCTACTGCTCGATCTCCGGCTTCGGCCAGCGCGGGCCGCTGGCCGAGCGCGGCGCCTTCGACCTGACGATCCAGGCCCTCTCAGGCCTGATGTCGCTGAACGGCCATCCGCAGGCGCCGCCGGCCAAGGTGCCCGTCGCCGCGCTCGACTTCGGCTCCGCCCTCTACGGCGTGATCGGGATCGTCGCCGCCCTCCATCGCCGCGCCGCGACCGGCCGCGGCGAGTGGGTCCAGACCTCGCTGCTCGAGACCGGGCTCGCCTGGCTCTCGATGCACGTCACCAGCCTGCTGGCGGGCGGCGAGGAGCCGCAGCCGCTCGGCACCCGCTCACCCTTCTTCGCTCCCTACGAGGCCTACGCTACCGCCGACGGTCACCTGGTCGTGGTCGGCACCGGCGAGAGCTGGCCGGCGCTCTGCCGGGTGCTCGCCCTGGAGGGACTGCTCGACGATCCCCGCTTCGCCAGCAACAGCGACCGCGTCGCCAACGCCGAAGCGCTGCGCGGGGAGATCGAGACCGCGCTGGGTCAGCGGACGACGGCGGAATGGATGCCGCTCCTGGCCGAGGCCGGGGTCGCGAACGCTCCGGTCCAGCGCCTGCCGCAGGTACTCGCCTCCGAGCAGGTCGAAGCGCTCGGCGCGGTCGACACGCTGCCGCACCCCACCGCCGGCGAGTTCCCGATCGTCCGCCTGCCGCTCAGCTTCGGCGCCCAATTGGGCGCCGCAGCGACCGCGCCACCGCCGGCGCTCGACGCCGACGCGGCGAAGGGCTTCGGCTGACCGCTCACTTGGCGTCGTGGAAGATGATTCCGAGCGCCGTGCGGGAGCCGCTCGAGAGCGTGCTGACGCCGTGGCGTAGACCGGTCCGGTGGTAGCCGTTCTTGCCGAGATTCGGCCGGTGGTGGGTGGGGAAGATCACGAAGGCGCCCTGCTCGGGGTCGAGGACGTGCGCGCGGCTCTGGGCGCGGGGGCGTTGCTCGACGAGGACGAACTCGCCGCCCTCGAAGTCGACCCCGGGGCGCGAGAGCACGGTCAGGACCTGGAAGGGGAAGAAGACCTCGCCGTAGAGGTCCTGATGGAGCGCGTTCCAGTCGCCCTCGCCGTAGCGGAGGATCAGCGGCGTCGGCCTCTCCTGGCCGGCGGCGCGGCAGCGCGCGAGGAGCTCCTCGTGGGACGCCGGGTAACGCTCCTCCTCGCCCAGCCGCTCCGCCCACTGGTTGGCGACCGGCGCGAGGTGGCGATAGAAAGTGGCGCGCAGCTCGGCGATCGGATCGGGCAGCGGGTGGTCGAAGTAGCGGTAGCGACCGTCGCCGAAGCGGTGGCGCGCCATCTCGACCGTCGCCCGGAAGCGGCCGCCGTCGAAGAGGTCGGCGAGCTCGGCGCACTCCCGCTCCCTCAGCAGTTGCTCGGTGACGGCGAAGCCGCGGCGGTCGAGCTGCTCGCTCAGCCCGCTCCAGTCGAGGGCCTCGACCCGGCTTCGCGGCGATGCTGGGGCACTGGTGGTCATCGTTCGTTCTCCCTCCGTCTTCTGGGTCTGTAAAGAGAACGCCCGGCGGCGCCGAGACGTGAGGTCAGCGCCGGAGCTCGAGCAGGCGGTGCGCCTTGAGGGCGAGGCCGAGCAGCTCGCGGTCCTCGCTGCGCAGGGGGTCGAGCCCGGTCAGCTCGCGCACCCGGGTGAGGCGGTTGCTGACGGTGTGGCGGTGGGTGTAGCTGCTCTGCGCGGTGAGGTTCATGTTGCAGTCGCTCTCGAGGTAGGTGCGCAGGGTCAGCTCGAGTTCGGTCGCGTGGCGGGCGTCGTGGCGGACGACGGGGCCCAGCACCTCCTCGCCGAAGCGGCGCAGTTGCTCGGGTTGGCTGGCGCCGAGCCGGAAGAGGAGGCGGAAGGTGTGGGCGGCGGCGGCCGAGGCGCCGGCGGCGGCGAGCAGCTCTGCCTCTTCGAGTGCCAGGCGGGCGTCGCCGGGCTCGCCGTAGTGGGAGGAGAGGAAGACACCGGCTCGGTCGGAAAGGCGCTCAGCCAGGCGTTGCGCCGCCGCCGGCCGGCCGGGGACGAGGGCGAAGAGCCGGCCGCCGACGACCTCGGCGAAGGCTTGCGGGCAACTCTGCTCGACGCTGGCGACGAGGCTCTCCGCCGTCACCTGCCGCGGCTCGGCGCAGAGCGCGGCGAGGCCGTCGGCGAGGTCGCGGCCGGGGAGCCCGGTGCGGCGCAGGACGTCGTCGATCCGGGAGCCGTTGCGGCCCATCAGCTCGCTCAGGAAGGAGGAGCCGCCGAGTTGCCGGGCGGTCTCGTCGCGGGCGTTCATCATCGCGATCGCGGTGACCGAGGCGGTGGCGGCCGCCCGCAGGTAGAGGTCGGCGTAGGGGCTCGGTTCGGCCGCCGCCGCCGCGAGCATGACGACGGCGCCGCTGAGCTCTCCGGCGCAGACGATCGGGACCATCCCAACCGCTTCCTCGGGGGGATCGGGATCGGCCCCGTCGACCAGCGCGGCGACGTAGCGTTCGATCGGAGCGCCGTCGGCGCCGTCGGTGCCGGGGCGGGGGACGTAGATCCCGACCGGGGCGCCCGCATGCTCGGCGGCGAGCTCGGCGACCCGTTCCAGCCCCTCGCCCGCGACCAGCGCCTCGATCATCGCGCTCTGGACGGCGGCGGCGGAGCTTCCGCGCCCGTCGATCTCGGCAAGTGGCTGGAACACCGCGAAAGCGTATGGCGGCGGCAGGGCCTGGCCCGTTAGCCAGATGGCGAAAGATGCCCAGCTAGTTTTGGACCCCGGGCGAGGCGTTCAGCGCTTGACGGCGTAGGCGCCGAGGCCGTCCTCGAGCGCGGCGAGCGCCCGTTTGGCCTGGGCGCGGACGCGGCGGGCGAGGGCCGGGTTGCGAGCGCCGGCGAGGACCTGGGCGCGGGCGAAGCCGATCAGCGCCCTGTGCACGCCGAGGATCGCGTTGGCGGCGACCCACGGCTCGACGTCGTCGGGCTTGGCGCCTGTTTCCTCGCGCAGCAGCTCGGCCAGCGAGTCGGTGAAGCCGGCGAGAATCTTTTCTTCGCGGGCGAGCAGCGCCGGGCTCGCCTCGATCACCTGCGCAATCGCCGCTTGGCGCTCCATCGTCTCGGGGTCGCTCGAGGCCAGCATCCCGCGCGGCTCGCTGACGAAGCGGCCGAAGGCGGCGAGCGCCGACTCGCCCGGCGGCCGCTCGCGGATTGCTTCCAGCATCGAAGCCTCGAAGGCCTCGAGCCCGCTGTAGAAGAGGTCCTCCTTGCTGGGGAAGTAGTTGAAGACGGTCGCCTCGGAGACGTCGGCGGCGACCGCCACCTCGGCGACGGTGACGTCGTCGAAGCCGCGGGCGCCGAACAGCTGCCGCGCCGTGGCAGCGATGTGCTGGCGGGTTTCGGCCTTCTTGCGCTCGCGCAGGCCCAGGGGTTGCGTCGTCATTGGATAAATGTTAGGGTGACTCTAAGTTTTTGGCAACTCTATGAATTTGCGTCCCACTTTGGAGGTCCGAGATGCGCCTTCCCAAACTATCCCTTCCCTTCGTCGCGATCGTCCTGGCGATGCTCCCCGCGGTGCTCGACCAGACGATCCTCGCCACCGCGCTGCCGACGATCGCCAGTGACCTCGGCACCCTCGCCGACGTCTCCTGGGTGGTCAGCGCCTACGTCGTCGCCTCGGCCGCGACGATCCCCGTCTGGGGCAAGCTCGGCGACCGGCTCGGCCGCAAGCGGGTGCTCGAGGTCTCGCTGGCGCTCTTCCTTGCCGCCTCGGCGATCTGCGGCCTGGCCGGCTCGCTGACGATGCTGGTCGCCGCCCGCGCCGTCCAGGGAGCCGCCGCCGGCGGCCTGATGACGCTGGCGATGGCCGCCGTCGGCGACCTCGTCTCGCCGCGCGAGCGGGCCCGCTACCAGGGCTACATCGCCGCCGTCTTCGCCCTCGCCACCGTCGCCGGGCCGCTCGCCGGCGGCCTCCTGACCGAACAGGTCAGCTGGCGTTGGGTCTTCTACGTCAACCTGCCGCTCGGCCTGGCGGCGCTGGCCGGGCTGCGGCTGCGCTTCCCGGCGGTGCCCGGTGAGCGGCCGGCGGCGCGTTTCGACGTCGCCGGGGCGGCGCTGCTGGCGACCGCCACCTGCGCCCTGATGCTGATCTGCATCTGGGGCGGCTCCAAGTTTGCCTGGGACTCGGGCCAGATCGTCGCCCTCGGCGCGGCGCTGGTCCTCGCCGCCGGCGGGCTGGTCTGGCGCGAGCGGCGGGCCGCCGACCCGGCGGTACCGCTCGACCTGCTGCGGCTGCCGACGGTGGCGCTCTCGAGCGCCGCCTTCTTCCTCACCACCGCCAGCCTCTTCGCGGTGACCGTCTTCGCGCCGGTCTACCTGCAGGCGGCGACCGGGGCGAGCCCGACCGGCGCCGGCCTGCTGCTGGTGGCGATGATGGTCGGCGTCACCGTCTCGACCAACGTCGCCGGCCGGCGGATCGCCCGCGGCGGCCGCTACAAGCGTTACCCGCTGGCCGGGCTGGCGCTGATGGCCGCCGGCCTGGCGGCGATGGCGGCGCTGGTCGGCGAGCGCTCGCAGCTCGCGACCGTCCTCTGCCTCGGCGTCTTCGGCCTCGGCTTCGGGATGGTCGGCCAGGTGTTGACGGTGATCGTCCAGAACGGGGTCGAGCGGCGCCGCCTCGGCACCGCGATGGCGACCACCAACTTCTTCCGCGCCCTCGGCGGCGCGGTCGGAGCAGCCGTCCTCGGCGCCGTCTTCGCCTCGCAGGGCGGGGTCGTGCCCGGTGTGCGGTTGGTCTTCGGGATCGCTGCGCCGCTGGCGCTGCTGGCCCTGGCGCTGGTCTGGCGGCTCGAGGAACGGAAGCTGGGGGAGGAGGTGGCGAAGCCACCCACCCCGATCTCTTCCCGTCCGGCGATCGGAGCGGCGCGATGAGCCCCGCTCCGCAGTTCGGCACCCGCTTCCTGCTCGGCTCGCACGAAAGCAACGGAGAGGTCTCGGTGACGGAGAACTCGGCGCCCCCTCGCTGGGAGGGGCCGCCGCTCCACCGCCACGATTTCGACGAGGGCTTCTACGTGCTGGCGGGCGAGCTGACCATCCAGCTCGGCGAGGAGCTTCGGACCGTGGGCGCGGGCGAGTTCGACTTTGCCCCCCGCAACGCGGACCACACCCTCGCCAACCGCAGCGAGGAGCCGGCCCGCTACCTGCTGATCTGCACGCCGGGCGGCTTCGAGCGGACCCTTGCCCGCCGCCGGGCGGAGCGCGACGGCAGCGAGCCGCCGGCCTGGGCGGCGGGCGAGCTGCCGCCGGTCGAGGTGGTGGGGCCGGCGATCGAGCTCGGCCCGGAGCCAGGCGGTGAGGAGCGATGAGCGGCGTCTACCTGCGCCCGCCCTGGTTCGCCAGCCACGTCGGCAACCGGATGGCGTCGCTGTTCGGCCGCCGCTTCGTCAGCCAGCTGACGACGACCGGGCGACGCTCGGGCCAGCAGCGCACTACGCCGGTCGCGGTCCTCGAGCTCGACGCCGAGCGCTATCTCGTCGCTCCCCGCGGCGACACCCACTGGGCCCGCAACCTGCGCGCCGCCGGCGGCGGCCGGCTGCGCAAGGGCGATAGGACCTGGGAGTTCGGCGTCGAGGAAGTGGAGGTCGCGGCGCGGCCGCCGCTGATCGCCGCCTACCGGGAGCGCTTCGACCGCTTCCCGATGGTCGCGAAGACCTTCGAGCAGTTGCCGGACCCCGCCGACCACCCGGTCTTCCGGCTCACTGTCCCGGATTCGGGTTAACCGCACCTCCGATTCTGGTGGTGGCCCCAGTCCGCGCCCCGTCGCTCTCGGCGGTGCGGGTGGACGGCTCCGGCGATCTCGACGAACCGCTGCTCAGCCAAGAAGTGTCGGGCTCGGGCAGCGTCGCCCGCGGCTAGCCTCCGGCCGCGATGCTGCGACAGCTCGGAGGCAAAGGTGCGCCGGTCCTTCTCCTGCACGGCCTCGCCGGCCACGCCGGGGAGTGGGCGGGAACGGCGGAGTGGCTGGACCGCGAGTTCGCGGTCTACGCGCTCGACGGGGAGGCCGGTGTGGACGCCGCCGTGGCGGCGGTCGACGAGATCGGCGCCTGGCCGGTCGCCTGCGTCGGCCAGTCGCTCGGCGGCCGCGCCGCGATCGAGCTGGCGGCGCGGCGCCCCGAGCTGGTGCGGGCGCTGGTGGTCGCCGAGGCCGATCCGGATGGCGGGCCGGAGCTCGCCGAGGAAGTGGCGGCGCGTGTCGGCGCGGCGTTCGTCCGCTGGCCCGAGTCGTTCGCGAACCGCGAGGAGGCGGTTGAGTTCTTGGGCGGTCCCTCGCCGCGTGCCGAGGCATGGGCGGACGGTCTGCGCGAGCGCGACGGGCGCTTCTGGCCCTGGTTCGACCGCGAGGCGGCGGTCGACGAGCTGCGCGCGGCGCTGGCGCGGCCGCTCTGGGACGAGTGGGAGCGGATCGCCTGCCCGGCCCTGATCGTCCGCGGCGAGGACGGCGACCTCGATGAGGCGACCGCGGCGCGGATGGCGGCGCTCCTCGCGGACGCGGCCGTGGCGACGATCCCCGGCGCCGGCCACGAAGTCCACCTCGAAGCGCCGCGCGATTGGCGCGCCGCGCTCGACCCCTTCCTCCGCGCCACGGCCTGAGCCCGCCGCGTTCGTCGTTGGTACGCCACAGGCATACAAACGCCGAACGCTCGACTGGACGAACGATCGGTTTTCCCCAGCGCGGGTGGAAAATGTGGGGGTCTTGGCTGACTCGAAGTTAGGTGTGGGGACCCTCGTCCGCGCGGTGAGCGCTGCGCTCGGCGCTGCCGCCTGCGCGCTCGCCGCGAGCGCCACGCCCGCTGCCGCCGCGCCGGAAGCGACGCCGATCGCGACCTTCCACTACACCGGCGGCCCGCAGGTCTTCACCGTGCCGCCGGAAGTCACCTACCTGACCTTCGACGTGACCGGCGGCCGCGGTGGCTTCCCGAGCACGGGTGCCGCCCCCGGTCCGGGCGGCGAGACGATCGCCGGCCTCGACGTCAACGCTGGCCAGAAGCTGACGATCTGGGTCGGCGAGAACGCCGGCGGCGCCGGCGGCTGGGGCTACACCTGCGGCGGCGACAAAGGCAAAGGCACCGAGGACCCCGAAGGTGCCTTCGATGGCGGCGGCGGTGGCGGCTCGAGCGCGGTCACCGACGGCGAGTGGACGCAGGGCGCCGGCAGCTGCTCGGCCTCGACCAGGCCCCCGGCAGAGCCCCTGATCGTCGGCGGCGGTGGTGGCGGGGGCGGCGGCCGAGAGAGCATCCCGTTTAGCAGGCTCGAAGGCGGCGCCGGCGGCGCGGGCGGCAAGCCCGCCGAGCCTGGCTTCCAGGGACAGGGCGACAGCGGTCCGAGCCCGGGTGGCTGCGTCGGCTGTGGTGTCGGCAACACGGGCGGCCACGGCGCGACCGAAAGCGAAGGCGCCAACACGATCGGCGGTGGCGGCGGTGGCGGTGGTGGCTACACGCCGGAAGGCAAAGGCGGCGGTGGCGGTGGCCGGCGGATCCCGAGCAATGCGCCGAACTGGGGCGGGGCCGGCGGCGCCGGCGGCATCTCGTTCGCCTCGGGAGCGACGAGTTCTCCGGTCTACACGGCCGGACCCCTGAAAAGCTCCGGGGTGGTAACGATCTCCACCGTCCACCAGCAGGGCTTCGGCTGCACCGGCCACACCCAGCACCCCGAATTCCCGCAAGGCGTCCAGTGGGCACACGTCACGGTCGAAGGCGCGGCCGGTGGGACCCGCACCGGCGACAGCAAAGGCCCGGCCGGCAAGGGCGGGCACGGCGGCATCGTCAATGCCGACCTCGCCCGGCTCGACTGGGACAGCCTCAGCATCGAGGTTGGCTGCGCCGGCAGCGACCATGGCGACGGCGGCGGCTACGGCTATGGCAGCGGCGGCCGCAAGGGCACCGCCAACGGCCATGAAGGTGACGACGGCAGTGGCGGTGGAGGCGGCAGCGGAATCGAGCTCGACGGCGCGCCGCTCGTCGTCGCCGGCGGCGGCGGTGGTGGGGGCGGCGGCACCGCAACGCTGATCGGGACCCTCGACGGCGGCAACGGCGGCAACGGCGGACCGCGCGGCGACCACGCGAGCGACGGCCACGGCGGCGAAGGCTCGGCCGGCGGCAGCGGAGGCTGTCCCGGCGCCGACTTCAAGCACAAGGGAAAGAACGGCGGCGCCGGCGGTGGTTCCAGCACCGTCAGCGACGGTGGCGGCGGTGGGGGCGGCGGCGGCGGCTGGGCAGGCGGCTGCGGCGGTGAAGGCGGTAACGCGGGGTCGGGCCCGGGGGGCGGCGGCGGGGGAGGCGGCTCCTACGCGCTGCCCCACAGCTCGACCGTTGTCAATGCCCACTACTCGACCAGCGGCGGTGTTGGGACGAACGGCACGGTCGTGTTCAGCTACGTGATTTCCGAACCGGCGCACCTGAGCCCGGCGAGCGGCTCGGGCCAGCAGGCGCAGATCGGCGCCACCTTCGCCAAGCGCCTTGTCGCCCAGGTCTTCGACCAGGAAGGGCACCCGATGGAGGGAGCCCTCGTCTCTTTCGGCCTGCCCTCCAATCTGAGCTCAGCGACGGGCCGTTTCCCCGGCGGCGCCGAACTCTTCGAGGCGAAAACCGACAGCCGCGGTCTCGTCACCAGCCCGCCGCTAACCGCCAATCTGGTGCCGGGCTCCTGGCAGGCCGAAGCGGTGGTCGGGTTCGGCGTCCCGCCGGTCGAGTTCAGCCTGACCAACACGGTGCGACCGACCGCGACCGGGCTGAAAGCCTCGGCCAACCCGGCGCTGGCGGGGGAACCAATCACTTTCACCGCGACCGTCAAAGGGACCTCGGGTGGTCCCACCCCGAGCGGGTCAGTCCAGTTCACGAGCGACGGCAGCGCCCTCGGCGCGCCGGTGCCGCTGAGCGGCGGGGCGGCGCAGAAAGCGGCCGAACTGCCGCTCGGATCGCACACGGTCGAAGCGGTCTTCCAGCCGAACCAGGGCTTCCAGGCCAGCCGCGCCGAACTGACCGAGAATGTCGAAAAAGCGACCAGCGCCACCAAAGTCACTTCCTCGGACAACCCGTCGGGCTTCGGCGACGCGGTTGCCTTCACCGCGCACATCTCGCACTCCGGCGCCCAGCCGACGGGCGGCACGGTGCAGTTCGAAGTCGACGGTGCTCCGTTCGGTGCCCCGGTCACGGTCAGCGGCGGCACCGCGACCTCGGGATCGACCTCGGCCCTGACCGTCGCCGCGCATGAGGTCGTCGCCAAGTACTCGGGCGACGCATCGATCGCCGCCAGCGAAGGCAAACTGACCCAGTCGGTCGGCCCCGACGCGACCGCGACCGAGCTCGACGCCAGTGCCAACCCCTCGGTCTACGGTCAAGCCGTCATCTACACGGCGACGGTGAAAGCCGAGGGAAGCGACACGCCGACCGGGTCGATCACCTTCCTCGTCGACGGCGCCCAAGCCTGCGAAGCGACGCTGGCGGGCGGCAGCGCGAGCTGCGAACCGGCCGCCGCTCTCGCCCCCGGTAGTCACGAAATCCGCGCCGAGTACGCCGGCGATGCCGACTTCGATCCGAGCCACGGCATCCTCGCCCAGAACGTCGGCAAGGCCCAGACCGCGACCGACGTCTCGGCCGACGTCGAAGCGCCGCGCTTCGGCCAGCCGGTCACCTTCAGCGCTGCGGTCAGCACCCTCGCGCCGGGCGGTGGCGTCCCGACCGGGGTTGTCCAGTTCTTCCTCGGCGATCAGCCGCTCGGCGCCCCGGTGAACATCAGTGGCGGGGTCGCGACGACGCCGCCGATCGCGACCCTGCCGGTCGGCGTCGACGCGGTCAGCGCCAGCTACCTCGGCGATGCCAATCACGCCGGCAGCGAAGAGACCCTGTTCGAGGAGGTCGCCCAGGCGGCGACGACCACGACGCTTACCTCCTCGGCCAACCCGACGCACTTCGGCGTCCCCGTCACCTTCACCGCCAGAGTGACTCCGACTGCCCCTGCGGGCGGCGAACCCGGCGGCAGCGTCCGCTTCAGCCTCGACGGCACCGCGATCTGCGACGTCCCGCTCGATTCCGCCGGCGAGGCGAAATGCGACGCGCCGACGCTCTATGCCGGCGACCACGACGTCAGCGCCTCATACTCGGGCGAAGCGGACTTCGAGCCGAGCGACGGCATGCTGACCGAGAGCGTCGTCCGCGTCCCCTCGCTCACCGTCGCCTCGACCTCGGCGAGCAGGATCGACGCCGGCCAGCCGGTGACCTTGAGCGCGGAGGTGGGCGGCTTGCCCCCCGAGACCCCGGCCGGGACGGTCACCTTCAGCGCCGGCTCGCAGGTGCTGGGGACCGAGCCGGTCCAGCAGAGCGAGGTGGGTGAGGCCCGCGCCGAACTCGAGACCACCGCGCTTTCCGCCGGCAGTCACGAGATCGTCGCCCGCTACAACGGCGACGACGCGATCGAGCCCTCGAGCTCGCTGCCGATCACCCAGGTCGTCACCGGGGACGCGAAGCCGCAGCCGGCGCCGGCCGCCTGCGCCGCCCGCAACGTCCGCGCCCGCGTGCTCGTCTTCCGCGGCCGCAACGAGATCCGCCTCGTCGCCCGCAACCGCGCCGACGCCCCCGCCACGGTGAAGGTCCGCTTCACCGACGAGCGCGGCCGTGGCAAGCCGAAGTCGCTCGGCACCGTCCGCCACCAGTTCTCCGGCGAGGGCATGCACCGGGTCGTGCGCAAGCTGCCGGCGGCCGAGATGCGGCGGCTGCGGCAGGCGGGTGACGGCATCTCCGCCAGCATCGCCGTCACCGGCGCACCCGGCTACTGCGCCGAGGAAAGCGCGCACCCGCTCTCGGTCCGCCGCCTCGTCTCCGGCCAGCACGTCTGGTTCCAGGACGGCTCCGCCGGCCACGAGCTGCCGCCCAACTCGCGCTAGGCGGGCGCCGTCTCGGAGGCCAGCGCCCGCGCCAGCTCGGTCCGCCCCCGCAGCCCGAGCTTGCGGTAGACCCGCGAGAGGTGGTGCTCGATCGTCTTGCGGGTGACGAACAGCTGCGAGGCGACCTCGGAGTTGGTGCGGCCCTCGGCGACCAGCAGCGCGACCCGCAGCTCGTGTGGGGTCAGCTCGTCCCAGGCCTCGGCGGGGGCCGGCTCGGTGCTCGCCTGGCCGCTCGCCCGTAGCTCGTTCCGCGCCCGCTCGGCCCAGGGCGAGGCGCCGGCCGCCTCGAAGGCGCTGAGCGCCGCGCTCAGCGGCTCGCGCGCGGCGCGGACGTTGCGCGAGCGCCGCAGCCGCTCGCCCAGCGCCAGTCGCGAGCGGGCGGCCTCGAAGCGGGCGTCGGCGCGATCGAAGGCGTCGACCGATTCGGCCAGCAGCGCCTCTCCCTCCTCGCCCTCGGTGAGCAGGCCGCGGCAACGCAGCAGTGCCGCGGCGGCCCAGTCGCTGCCGAACCCCGCTTCGAGCCGCGGCAGCGCCGCCCGCGCCTCATCGGTCCGCCCGGCTCGAGCCAGGGCCTCGACGTAATTGGCGGCCCACTGGATCGTGTTCGGCTCGCGCAGCCCGATTTTGTCGGCTGCCCGGGCGCAGGCCTCGAGCGGCGCGATCGCCTCCTCCGGCCGGCCCAGCGTCAGCTCCAGCAACCCCAGCGCGCCGCGCCCGTAAATCCCGAAGGCGTCGCCGCCGACCGCCTCGGCGACCCCGATCGAGAAGGCGGCGTGCTCGCGGCACTCGGCCTCGCGGCCCAGCGTCGCCTCGACCTCGACCAGCATGTTGGCGGCGAAGGCGAGCAGGCCAAACTGCTGCGTCTCCGTCGCCAGCCGCACCGCTTCCTCGGCGTCGGCGAGCGCCGGCCGCAGCCGCCCGCGCCGCAGGTTGAGCTGGCCGCGCGCGGCGAGCGGGTAGACCATCGAGGTCACCTCGGCCCGCTCGCGGCAGCGGTCGATCAGCGCCGAGAGAATCCGTTCCGCCGGCTCGAAACGTTCGAGCCAGATCGAAGCGTGGGCCGGCGAGGCGAGGGACTCGAAGCCGAAGCGCTCGAGCGCCGGATAGAGGAGGACCGCTTCGTGGCGGGCGATGATCTCCTCGGCCCGCACGCCTTCGCCGACGTTGAAGAGAGCGATCGCCTCGGTCATCTCGCCGAGCGCGGCGAGATCGGGGTCCGCTTCGGCGGTGAGCTCACTGATCCGCCGCGCCGACGCCGCCATCGAGTCGAACTCACCGCGGATGCGGTCGGCGAGGTTGGCGTCGAGCAGCATCAGCCCTGCCCGCGCTGGGTCCTCGGCGGCCACCGCGTCCGCGGCATCGACCAGCATGCGGCTGCCGCCGACGAGGTCGCCGCCCCGCATCGTCACCGTGCCGCGCAGGTGCAGGAGCGCCCCCCGCAGCCTGGCGTCCTCCAGGGCGCCGCTCGCCAGCCCCAGTTCGACCAGCTCCAACGCCCGCTGCGGCTGCCCCGCCCCGGCCAGCAGCCGCGCCGCCGCCTCGGCCCGCCGGGCCCGGTCGGCCAGAGCCGCTGGCGGCGTCAGCTCGGCGGCGCGGGCGAAGGCGCCCGCCGCCTCGACCGGGGCGCCGCGCGAGCGCGAGTCCTCACCAGCCGCCTCGAGCGCCGCCGCTACCCCCTCGTCGGGACCGGTAGCCGCCGCGGCCAGGTGCCAGGCACGGCGGGTCGGGTCGCCGCCCGCGCCCTCGAGCTCGGCCGCCAGCGCCGCGTGGACGGCGACCCGTTCGCGCAGCGGCGCCGCGTGGTAGGCGACACTGCGCAGCAGTGGGTGGCGGAAGCGCAGCCGGTTGCCGTCGGCGACGAGGGCGCCGGCCAGCTCGGCCGGGTCGAGCGCGCCGGGCTCGATCTCGAGCCGGGCGAGCACCGCATCGAGCTCGGCGTGGGGGAGGCGCTCCTCGGCGGCGGGCACGAGGAGGGCACGCCGCGTCTCTTCGGGCAGCGTCCCCAGCTCGGTGCGGAAGCCGCGCTCGATCGAAGCGGCCGGCCGGATCGGCTCGCTGAGCGGAGCGCCGCCCCGCCGCTCCTCCGGGGTCAGGGCGCCGCGCAGCGCGACCAGCGCCAGCGGGTTGCCGCGGGCGCTCTCGATCAGTGCCGCCCGCGCCGTCGCGGCGAGTTCCTCGCCGTCCCCGGCTGCCGCTAGCAGCCGCTCGGCGTCCTCGCCGCCGAGGGCCGAGGGCTCGAGGATCTCGACACCCCGTGCGGCAAGGCCGCGGTCGGGCTCGGGCCGCGCCGAGAGCAGCATCGCCACGCTCTCGGCGCCGAGCCGGCGGGCGGCGAAGAAGATCGCGTCGAGCGAGGCGGGGTCGAGCCAGTGGACGTCGTCGACGAGCACCGCGACGCCCTCGTCGCCCTCGGCGGCGAGCGCCTCCAGCAGTCGCAGCAGCCCGACCCCGGCGGCGAGCGGCGCGGCCTCCGCCGCGGAGGCGCCGCGGGCGCCGGCCAGGGCGGCGCTGTGCTCGGGCGCCAGCTCCTCGACCCGCGCCGCGACCGGGGCCAGCAGCTCGGCGAGCCCGGCGAAGGGCAGCTCGCGCTCGGCCTCGACCGCGCGCGCCCGCAGCACCAGCGTCCCCGCCTCGGCCGCCGCCGCGGCGGCCTCGTCGAGCAGGCTGGTCTTGCCGATCCCGGCATCGCCGAGCAACAGCAGCGCACCGCCCTCGCCGGACCGCGCCGCCTCGAGCAGGGCGCCGGTCCGGCGCAGCTCCTCCTCGCGGCCGAACAAGGTCTCCACGCCCGGCACGGTAACGCCGCCGGTGCTGTCACACCACGCCGCTCCGCGTTGTCTCCCTAAGAGCCTTGACAGCGAAATTCAACGCTGTAAAGTCAACGCAATGAAGTCAACATCGATGAATTCAGGTGGATGATGATCAGACCTGTCACCTGCACGATCGACGTGCCGCAGAGTCGCGAGCGCGTCTTCGAGCACCTCGAGGTGCTCGCCGACCACGAGCGCTTCACCGACCACTTCCTCGTCGACTGGTCGGTCTCGGGACCGCGCAGCGGCGTCGGCGCCAAGGCGCGGATGCGGCTGAAGAAACCCGGCCCGGCAGACTGGCTGGAGATGGAAGTGGTAGCGGCCGAGCCGCCGGCCCGCAGCGTCGAAGAATCGGTCAGCGCCAAGGCGCGCCGCCTGACCCGCGGCACCTACGCGCTGGAGCCGACCGCCGACGGCGGCACCCGGGTCAGCTTCACGCTGGCCTGGTTGCGAGCGCCGTTCGGCGAGCGGCTGATTGCGCCGCTGACCCGCGCGGTGACGCGGCGCGCCAACGCGCGGTCGCTGCGCCGGCTCGCCGACGAGCTGGCGCTCGCCGCCCTCGACCCCGATCGCGCAGAACAACCCGATAAGGAGGGAAAGCGATGAAGGTCTTCGTAGCGGGAGGGGCCGGCGCGCTCGGCGCCCGCCTCGTCCCGAAGCTGATCGACGCCGGCCATGAAGTCGTCGCCACCACCCGCTCGCCGCGCAAAGCCGACGAGATCGGCCGGCTGGGGGCGCGGGGGATGGTGATGGACGGGCTTGACCCGGAGAGCGTGCTGACCGCCGTCGGGGAGGCGCGGCCCGAGGTGATCGTTCACGAGATGACGGCCCTCGCCGAGCTCGAGGGCCAGTCCGACGTGCGCCACTTCGACCGCTCGTTCGCGATGACCAACCGGCTCCGCGGCGAAGGCACCGACAACCTGCTCGCCGCGGCGGCGGAGGTCGGCGCCCGCCGCTTCCTCAACCAGAGCTACGCCGCCTGGACCTACGCGCGCAGCGGTGGCCCGGTGAAGAGCGAGGACGACCCGCTCGACCCCGATCCGCCGAAGGAACAGCGCCAGTCGCTGGCGACGATCGAACACCTGGAGCGGGCAACGCTCGAGGCGCCGCTCGAGGGCGTCGTCCTTCGCTACGGCGCCTTCTACGGGCCCGGCACCAGCGAGCCGATCTTCGGCGAGATGGCGCACAGGCGGCGTCTGCCGGTGATCGGTGACGGCGGCGGCGTCTGGTCGTTCGTCCACATCGACGACGCCGCCGCGGCGACCGCGCTCGCCGTCGAGCGCGGGGAGCCCGGCATCTACAACGTCGTCGACGACGAGCCGGCGCCGAGCGCCGAGTGGATCCCCGCCCTCGCCGAGCAGGTCGGCGCCAAGCCACCCCGCCACCTGCCGCGCTGGCTCGGCCGCCTCGGCGGCGGCGAGGTCGGGGTCTCGATGATGTGCGAGATCCGCGGCGCCGCGAACGCGAAGGCGAAGCGCGAGCTCGGCTGGAAGCCGGCGCACCCGACCTGGCGCGGCGTGCTGGGGACCGCCGCCGCCTGAGGTGTAGAAGTCGGCCGAGGTCCCGAGGTCGGAGACAGTGAAGGCGAGGTGGTGGATCAGGCCGCACGTGCCTCGCTCCCGGCGCCCGACCAGCCGCCGGCGCGGAGGCCGTCGACGATCCGGTGCCGAGCAGTCGCGTAGCCGAAGTCGGGCACCTCGTCGCTGTCGTTGGCGAAGTCGCGGGCGAGCGCCTGGTAGAGGCGAGCGTAGACGCGCGGGGGCCCGACCAGGCCATCCGGGACAGATTCCTCATAGGACCCGGGGATCGCGAGCTCCCGCACCGCCGTGTCGCCCCCGCGGCCGCCAAACAGGGTGAGCTGCGCGTTCTGGACGTTGCCGTTGCCGGGCGCTGTGAAACGCAGGTCGCCCTCGGTGCCGTTGATTTCCCAATGCAGGTCGACCGCACGCGAGACGCCGCCGCGAAAGAAGCACGAGAGGACGGCGTCGTCCTCGAGGCGGCCCGCGATCGCCACCTGGTCGGGGGCGCGGACCTCGACCAGCTCGCCGCCACCGACCTCCGCCTCGGTCCGCACCCGGCGATGGCCGATGCCGAGATGGGCGCTGAGCGCGACTGGCTCGCCGAGGACGAAGGCAATCGTGTCGAGCGCATGCATGCCGGTGATGGCGAGAGTGGTGACGCCGTTGTCGCCGGCGAAAAGGTACTTCCACTGGGGCGGCGGATTCGGCACCCAGCCGATCCCCGAGCCGACGTAGTTGCTCGACATCACCCGGCCGACGTAGCCGTCGGCGACCAGGTCTCGGGCATAGCGGACGGCGGCCTGGAAGCGCCCCTGCAGCGTAACCGCGGTCCGCACTCCCCGCGACGCGGCGTCAGCCCTGAGGGCCTCGGCCTCCTCAGCGTCCACCGCCAGCGGCCACTCGCTGACGACGTTCTTGCCCGCCGCTAGCGCGGCCGAGATCAGCTCGAAATGGTCGGGCACCTTGACGGCGACGACGACGAGCTCGACCTCTGGGTTGGCCACCAACTCGCGGTAATCATCGGATGCGGTGGGGACGCCGAAGGCTTCCGCCGCCGCGTCGGCGCTCTCCTGCCTGGACGTGGCCAGGGCTCGCAGCTCGTATTCGTCCAGTGCCCGCAGCGCCGGCAGGTGGGCGGTCGACGCCCAGTTGCCCAGCGAGGCGCCGATGACTCCGACTCCGATCCTCCTCATCAAGTCTCCTCTTCGAAATCTTCCCAGGGTAAGAATAGGCTCAAACTGAACTCAACTCAGCCCGGAGGAAGGCATGTCTGAAATTTGCGCATTGGTCTCGATCCAGCCGAAACCGGGGACCGACCCGAGCGGCGAGCTGGAGGAGATCTTCGGCAAGCTGGTCGCCGGCGTCGAAGAGAAGGATCGGGGGGTGCCGGGCTACGCCTACTTCCGCGGCGATGACGGCCACTACCGGGTGATCGAGCGCTACGAGAGCTCGGAGGCATACCTCGAGCACATGCGGAAGATCGACACCTCCCTGGTCCGGCGGCTGAGCGAGCTCGCCGATTTCACCGCGGTCGAGATCCTCGGTGACCCGGACGAGGAGGTTCGAGCGGCGATCGAGGTCTTCGGGCCCCAGTACCGGGCGTTGGTGGTCGGCGTCTGGGACCAATCGGAGCCGGGTTCCGGGCTCTAGGCTGACGGGCGGTGATCCCGGTCTTCGACGGCCACAACGACGCGCTCACCAGGGAGGACTACGCAGGGTTGGGCGACGGCCGCGGCGGCGGCCACCTCGACCTGCCGCGGATGCGGGAGGGAGGGATGCGCGGCGGGATCTTCGCGCTCTTCACGCCGACGCCGGGCGAAGAGGGCATCGTCGACCTCAACCCCGAGCTGGATGCCGACGGCGTCTTCCGCAAACCGCTCGCCGCTGAACTGCCGCATGAGGTCGCCGCCGCCGACGCCAGTGCGGCGGCGGGGCGGCTGGCCCGGCTCGAGCGCGAAGGGCTGCTGACGGTGGCGCGGGGGATCGAGGACTTCGATGCGGCCTTCGCCGACGATGCGGCACCGCCGGTCGCCGTCCTCTCGCTCGAGGGCGCCGAGGCGATCGACCCCGGGCTGGAGGCGCTCGCCCACTGGCACGCCGCCGGGCTGCGCGCGCTGGGCCCGGTCTGGAGCCGCGCCAACGCCTTCGCGACCGGCGTCCAGTTCGCCTTTCCCTCCTCGCCCGACATCGGTCCCGGGCTGACCGACGCCGGCCGCGCGCTGGTTCGCGCCTGCGCCGAGCTCGGGATCCTGGTCGACCTCAGCCACCTCAACGAGGCCGGCTTCTGGGATGCCGCCGAGCTCGAGGCCGGGCCGCTGGTCGCCAGCCACTCCGGCGCCCACGCGGTCTCAGCTGCCTCGCGCAACCTCACCGACGCCCAGCTCGACGCGATCGCCGCCAGCGACGGCCTGGTCGGGATCGTCTTCGCCGCGCCCTTCCTGCGGCCCGACTTCGCCGACGACCCGGAGACGCCGCTCGCCCTGATCGCCGAGCACGCCCGCTACGTCGCCGATCGGATCGGGCCGCGCCACGTCGCCCTCGGCTCGGACTTCGACGGCGCCACGATCCCGGCCGAGCTCGGCGACGTCGCCGGCCTGCCGAAGCTGCTCGCGGCGCTCGCCGCCGCCGGCTTCGACGAGGAGGAGCTCACCGACCTCGCCTGGCGCAACTGGCGCCGCGTCCTCGCGGCTTGGTGGCATTGAGCGCGGAGCGACCAAGCGTGCGTCTCTGGTTCTTCGCGCCGGGAGCGAAGCGCGAAACATTTGCGATGAGCCGCCGCTGCGCTGCGCCGCTCCTCGCCGCACTCCTCCTCGCCCTGCGCGCCGGGATCGCCGGCGTCGGCAAGACGCCGCTGCCGCGACTGCGTCAGCTCGAGATCGCCCTCAACCGGGTCGTCCGCATCGACTCCTCCGGGCTGCCGGTCTGCCGCCTCGCCCAGGTCCAGCCGGCGAGCACCGAAGACGCCCGCGCCGCCTGCGGCGGCTCGCTGGTCGGCAGCGGGCGCTTCTCCGCTTCGGTCCAGATTCCCGAAACGGTGCACTACCCGACGCGCGGGCGAGTCGACGCCTTCAACGGCCGCTACCGAGGCGCCCGGCGATCCTCCTCCACGTCTACGGCCGCCACCCGGTCCCCGGCTCGTTCACCTCCCGCTGACGATCAGCCGTAACCGTGGCGAGCTCGGCCTCGTGCTCCGCACCTCACGCCGGCACCCTCGGCTTCGCCGAACGGGCGGTCGAACTGACGGTGCGGCGCAGCTGCCGGGTCAGCGAACTCGGAAGCGGCTGACCGCGGTGTCGCGACTGGCGGCGGCGTAGAGCGAGCTGCCGGCCAGCGCCAGCGAGTTGAAGCCGGTGTAGCCGAGGATCTGGACGTGGCCGTTCTTGGCGCGGGCGCGAGCGCAGGGGCCGACCGCCTTCGGGCTCCAGGTGAGGCAGCCGAGGAAGCGCAGGCTGGCGTTGGGGCCGAGACGGAAGCGGTTGACGGCCGCGTTGGGCCGCGAGGCGACGAACAGGCTCGACCCATCCTTGCTGATCGCGAGGCCGCGCGGCCCCGGCATTTCGGCGCTTTCGGCGAAGGCGAGCGTGCCGGTTGCCGGATCGCGGCTGAAGCTGGCGATCGACTCATCGTCTCCGGCGACGCCATAGAGGGCGGTGCCGGCGCGGTTGAGGGCGATGTCGGATATCCCCCACAGTCCCGTTTCCCAGGCGAGCTCGGTCGCCTGCGGCACGTAGCGGCAGGGGTCGCCGGGGCCGTTGCCGCGGGTGGCGGCGGCGAGGCAGCCGCTGAAGCTGAGCGCCCCGGTCGCCGGGTCGCGGCGGAATTCGGCGATCGCTCCGCGCCGCGGCGAGCTCGAGTAGAGCGAGAGGCCGTCGGCGCTGATCGCGATCCGCTTCGGGGCGACGAGCCCGGCCCCGTTCGGGTTGGTCGCCGAGGTCGAGACCAGCGGGCAGGGTGAGGTCGGGATGCTGTTGCCGACGAAGAAGCGCGGCGGGCGGCCCTGCAGGCAGCTGATGAAGCTGAGCATCCCGTTGGGCGCGCGGGCCAGCGTCGCGATCCCGTTTTCCTCGGCGAGCCCGACGTAGACGAAGCGGCCGTCGGGGCTGACCGTGAGCGTGGTCGGGCCGCCGAGCCCGGAGAGGAAGCCGCCGTCGGTGGCGCTCGGGATCGGTTTGCAGGAGCCGTTGCGGGTGCTGCCGAACTTGCCGTCGTTGCCGGTGATGCAGCCCTTGTAGGTGAGCTTGCCGGAGGGAGCGCGGGCGAACATCCCGATCGATTCGTCGCGCGAGACGGTGTAGACGCTGCGCCCGTCGGGGCTGACGGTGACGAAGAAGACGTCGTTGAAGCCGCTGACCACGTCTTCGGTCCCGGGGTGGGGGAGGAGGTGGCAGGGCTGCGGGCCGCGGTCGCGCAGGTCGTTGGTGGTGGTGAAGCATTCGCGCAGCCGCAGCGGCCGGGCATTGAAGACCGCGACCGCGTTGTCGCTGGGGGTGACCCCGTAGAGCGAACGGCCGTCGGGGCTCGCGACCAGCGACTGGACGTCGTTGATCCCCGAGCCTTCGCCGTCGAGCGCGACCGTCTGGGTGACCACGCAACCGCCTTCGCGCGGCGTCCGCGGTTCGGTCGTCACCGGCCGCTTGCCGGTCAGGCATTCGACGAATTCGAGCCCGCCGGACGGACCCGCCGAGGCGGCGGCTGCCCAGCAGAGGAAGACGATTGCCAGCGGCAGGGCGAGCAGGACGCGACGCACCTGCTCAGCCTAGAGCGACCATCCGGACGCTGCCACTAATCTCGCCTGCGATGGCCGGCGAGCCGCGCTTCTACGCGATCAAGGACGCGTTGCGGGTGGCGCTGGTTATGCCGGTCTCCTTCGCACTCGCGCTGCACGTCTTCGACTCCAACGGGATGGCGCTGTTCGCCGCGTTCGGGCCGATGGCGCTGATGGTCTTCGTCCAGTTCGGCGGCACGCGGCGGATGCGGCTGCTCGCCTACGCGGTGCTGACCCTCGGCGGCGCCGGGCTGATCGCGCTCGGCACGCTCTGCTCGCGCACCCCCTGGCTGGCCACCGTGGCGATGCTGGTGCTCGGCTTCGCGATCATCTTCGCCGGCGTCTTCGACGCCTACGTCGCCGCCGCCCAGCGCGGCGCGATCCTGGTCTTCGTGCTGGCGGTGATGGTGCCGGCCGACGCTGCGGCGATCGGTCCTCGGGTTGCCGGTTGGGGGCTCGCCGCGCTGCTCTCGGTCGCGGCCCTGCTGCTGCTCTGGCCGCGGCGGCCACAGAGCGCGGTGCGGGAGGCGACCGGCGACGCCGCGGAAGCCCTGGCCGAGCTCGCCGAGGCGAGCGCCGGCGGCGACCGCGAGGCGCTCGAGGCGGCCGCCGGCAAGGCGCGCGACGCGATCCGCGAGGCGCGCCGCCGATTCGTCTCACTGCCCAACCGCCCGAGCGGCAGCGGCGGCAGGATCGCGGCGCTCTCGCGGACGATCGAGCACATGAGCTGGCTGCGCCCGCTCGCCGAGCGGCCGCCGGGCTCCGACCAGGTGCTCGGGATCGGCGCCGAGCGCGAGCGGATCGATCGCGGCGTGCCGGAGGTGCTGCGCCAGATCGCCGCCCGGCTGCACGGTGCCCCGCGCAGCGCGGGGCCCGACACAGCCGACCTGCGCACGGCCCACCGCCAGCTCGGCGAGACGATCGTCGAGCGCTTCGAGCAGCTCCCCGCCGACACCGACGAGACGGCGCTGAGCCGCGACCTCGACGAGGGCTACCGGCTGCGCCAGCTCTCCTTCGGCACCCTGCAGCTCGCCGACGACGTGGTCCGCACCTGCGGCGACCCGGCCCCCGGCGAGGGGCGGCGGCGGGCCCGCGCTCGGGTCGCCGAAACCAGGCGGCTGACCAGGGCCCACGCGACGATGCGATCGGTCTGGCTCCACAACAGCGTCCGCGGCGCCGTCGGCCTCGCCGCCGCCGTCCTCGTCGCCCAGGTCAGCGACCTGCAGAACGGCTTCTGGGTCGTGCTTGGCACCCTCTCGGTGCTGCGCTCGAGTGCGCTGGCGACCGGCACCACGATCGTCCTCGGGCTGCTCGGCACGCTGGCCGGGATCGTCCTCGGCGGCCTGCTGATCGCCGTGGTCGGGACCGAGCCCGCGGTCCTCTGGCCGCTCCTCCCGGTCGCGGTCTTCCTCGCCGGCTACGCGATGCGCGCCGTCTCCTTCGCCGCCGGCCAGGCGGCCTTCTCCTTCGTCGTCCTCGTCCTCTTCAACCTGATCAACCCGGTCGGCTGGGAGGTCGGCCTGATCCGCGTCCAGGACGTCGCGATCGGCGCCGGGATCAGCCTGCTGACCGGCCTCTTGATCTGGCCGCGCGGGGCGACCGCGGTGATGCGCGGCACCCTGGCGACCGCCTATGAGGACGCCGCCACCTACCTCGAGGAGACGATCCGCTCGCTGATCGGCGGCGCCGACCGGGACCGGTTCGCCGCCGCCCACGCCTACGAGTCGGCCCAGCAGCTCGACACCACCCTGCGCGCCTACCTCTCAGAGCAGAGCGCCGGCCGCGAGGGCGTCGGCGAGCTCGGTCTGCTCGCCGCCGGCGCCACCCGCCTGCGGCGGATCGCCCGCCTGCTCGCCCACGCCCAGGTGCTGGTGCGGCTGCGCCCGGTGGCGGGCGAGCTGCCACGGGTCGCGGCGGCCCGCGACGCCTTCGA
>Ga0070667_100000990_pt1 | contig 26066 bp, 23 predicted proteins | sample KBSS33metaG_FD_64659 | JGI IMG/M metagenome (GOLD analysis project Ga0070667, IMG submission 64659) | Switchgrass rhizosphere microbial communities from Kellogg Biological Station, Michigan, USA - KBS S3-3 metaG | ecosystem: Host-associated > Plants > Roots > Rhizosphere > Soil ...
AAAAGCCTGTGATCATCATTCGTTTGCGGAAAACAAGGGATTGTTATGACAGATGGTGTCAATGACAAAAACCTGATCTTGCAATATTAAACAAAGCGTACAAGAGGTTATTTATTGGTCCGGATGCTGAATCTAAGCAAATTTATTTTGGTTGATCAGTCATTGCATCTCAAGCACGCAAAAGGATTTACTCAGAACGAAGAGGATATGTCTTTGCATTGGAATTTCGCGATAATCGATACTGTTTGCAATGTACCCAGAGTGTAGGACTTGTCGAGTACCTTTTTCAGAAAATGGATAATGATGTAGGAAATGCACGTGCTCGATACGCTTGTAAAATAATATCCTTGCCCATTAAAGTAAAGTTGTTGTATTCACAGACGAGATTCACATATTCGTGGTTTTCTTGCTTTGTTAACCATTCGGCTAATAATGCTGCACAAGAATCGTCTAAAGAACAATTTGAAACGTTCAAGATACGAAGCGTTGGATGCGCAAGTATAATCGCCAAACACACATTTGTTAGACAGGTACCATCCACATTGATTTTTTCCCACTTCATCGTGGGTGTGCACCAGATGTTTAATATAGTACCATTTGCGCCAGCGCAATGCAAAGCGCGCGTTTCATAAGATTGACACAGAATGCGTTGCTTCTTTATACCGCTCGCTAATATTTGATGTTTTGCTTCATCATTCGAGAATTCATGTGGTATGTGCAATGTTCCACAACGATACCCAGAAAAGCTCGTTGCAAGTGCCATCATGCGGCATAAATTCGTCACATTGTTCTTCAGCAGCGCATGTTGCGTTCTCATTACAGCATTTGCAATTTTAAAAAAATCAATATCTTGATGATGTCCAACAATTGATAAACAAGATGCAGCTCTGTTTGATAACGCATGCATAAAATCGGGGTATTTGTTCACTGTGTACACTAACGGTTTCAGTACTAAATCATCTCGCACATCTTTCGATAAGAGATCAAAACAACTTGCAAAGTTCTGAAAACATTGGACATAACATATTTCCAATTCTTTTGTTATTGGTAAGTTATTGCGTATCTTTTTTTGAATTGTCATAAACTCAAACGGTACATAGGCCCAAATTTGTTGCAGTATTACATGTGCTAACTCACATAACTGGATTTTTGCTTCTGTGCGTATAAGTGGCGGTTGCAAATTGCCATTGTCAACCATTGTAATTTGATCCTTTACCACCTCTGGATCAATGGGACCTGGTATGTGGCATATGACTGGTGGATGTACATTGTGAGGAACAGAAAAGGTGTATGTAAGACCATTGTAAACCATTGTAATTTGATCCTTTATGGCTTCTGCATCGATGGGGCCTGGTATGTGGCATATGACTGGCGGTTGTGCATTGTTAGGAACAGAAAAGGTGTATGTAACACCATTGTAAACCATCGTAATTTGATGCATCTGGCACACACTAACCTATTGATTTCTTTTTCTTTGCGCTTGAAAGCAAAAAAAATAAAAAAAATAAAAAAACGAAAACAAAAAAAAAATGTGTACAATAGATGTGGAACAACTGGCGGAATTTAATGTGCACAATACTAGACCAAGCGACAATTTCGAATTGGATTTCCCAAATTTGATAGTAGCATGTCAAACACAAGGTCCACTTGTTATGTGTTTGGTCCCTCCAGAACCACGTCTTCGAACAATGTGTCAACCAACAACAGCATTGTACTTTGATGCAGTGTTGGATGGTCGCGTAGCACAAACACTTGATGATTTACCAATTGTATGGGATGCATTCTTTGATCCTACTGACAATCGCGAATGGATTCCTGAAGCCAAAAATCCAAATATGCGGTATTCGGAAACGGCTTATGCCGGTTTACAACCATTGCCAAATTTTACAGATGTAGCAGTGAGCAATGAATGCAAACTGTTGTTTGGTGTTGCAAATGGGCAATTGTATCAGACAAATGCAAGTTTGGGTTTATTGCAACAAGTAAGTTCCGTAAGTGGCAATCCAAATAATTTTCAATCTGTAGTCCTCAATTCAATTGGTAATTTAGGCGCTATTTTATTTAGTAACAAATTGTTTGTTTTTCAAAACAATGGGTTTCTTGATGTAACATCGTTAGGTTTAACATATCTCAACATGAAATTATATGAAAACATTCTTGAAACACGTCTGGTTGTTGTTGCCAAAACACCTAATAATTGTTTTGTATTCAATTTTGTTGCTACTTCACCATCGCTGATCTTTGTACAAGAATCTGCAAAGACCATAACCATTAATTCAAATACAGTAATTTTGTGGACTGCACTCACCGATGAATTTAACTTTACACTTGTTGCAATTGACAATTTGGCACCTAATGATTATAATGTCGCGTTATTCCCAAATAGGACACTTAACCCACCCACCCCAATTCGTTACACTGTAACACGTGCGTTGCCAAATGTATTTTTTACCGGTGTGTGGTCAAGTGTTTGCCGCGGATCACCAAGTGACACTATAAGTGTGCTTGCCGTAAATCGTGATTCACGAACCATTCTTCAAGTCTCGTTGCCAGTTGTGTTTTTAGGAAGTGAAACAATTGAACCACAGCGCACATGGAAAGTTACAGAATCTATGAGTTTTATAGTACAAAACTTGGTTGTCTATCAAGATGTTCAATCGCAAGTGTTATTTACAGGGACCACCACGAACTTGTTTCCAACCTTAAGCAATGGACTACCAGTTGAAGCTTTTGAAGAAACTGTTTTTTTCTTTGAACCAAGTGCATTGCGAACATGGGCTTTCTTACCAAATTCAAGACACCTTTTTACAAACATAAATACACTTGGTAGTTTTGGAACGGAATGGGCGCAGCAGCCTGATTTGTTTGTAAACACCAATGTACACGTGAGTGATTTTGGAATTCGTGGATCGCCTCAAACGCCATCCATAACGTGGTTTTTTGGAAATACGGCACAAAGCGTGAATATATTGGAACCATTTGTTCCTGGTACGAGTTTTATTTCGCCTCATCAATATTATCGTTTTGTATTTGATGCGCTTATACCAGCAACTCCAACAGCATTTGCAAATGTCATAACACACATCGAAAAAGCAAATATCTCGGCCATGCTTGCGCAACGAACTTTGCGAATCTACAATGATGCACGTAGTGTTATTGTAGATCAAGATGCAAAAGAAATTTGGTCGCGTAACACGGATGACCAGTGGTCTAATAATCAAGGGTTTGTAGAACAAAAAGAATTTGCGAGTTTTCCATTGGCGACATCGAATGGATTGTATTTATTTTACAAGCCACAAAATCAAAACGCCGTTCGGTTGGCTTTTAATGTTTACAATAGTGCTGCGTTCGCAGATTATTGCAGAACAGGATCCAAAGAGCGCATTTCACGCGCAATGCAACGACAGCTTGATTTTTGTGTGTCGCAATTGCAATCATCCAATCCAGATGCAAGCATCGCGGATCTCTTTGTTGATAAGCGGTGCACATGTCTTGCCAAAAATGAAGTGCTTGAAAAATTGGTGCCAAATGTAGACGATCGCGAATCCGTAGGAAATCTGGGTCGATTTCGGGATAATTTACCGTGTATGCTAACAAGTTGCCAAGATGCTTTGGGTCACGAGGAAATCACAAATGTGTATGCGGTCGTTACGAAACAATGCCAGGACGCTCCACTCACTGTATGCAGTGCGATATTATCAAAAGCGGCGGATACACAGATTAATCTAGTGTCTGGAATTGTTTCGCAATCCTGCGGTGTAACTCTTGCCACATGCAATGACGATGCGCACTGCGCTTTGGGGCAAAGTTGTGTAACCGGGCGGTGCGTTTCTAATTGTGTCACAAATGGGGACTGTAAAAGTGGCTTTTTGTGCCAGAACGGTGTGTGTATTCAGCCATTGCCGGATCCACCTCTTAAAAAAAGTGCGAATTCTCAAACATCACAAACTTTAATGATTGTTTTGGCTGTGTTTGTTGCGATCATTTTAATAGCATTGTTATTGGTTGTGTTTGTGAAGAAGAAATCAGATTAAACAAATGGGTTTCGAACTTTCCCCCAAGCAGGATAGACTTTAACATGATAATATGCAAAGCGAGGATGCGCACGCGTATGTGAATGTTTTGACACATTGTGTCGAACTGTAATCCTCCACCTAATATTATCCATGCCAGAACACGATGAGAAACTCGGATTGTCGCCCACAACTTCGTGTACATAATCAAACATTTCTTGATCAATTGAATCAGAAAAAGTTCCGAACCATGCATGTGACGAAATGGAAAAGGCACTACAAGACTCATAGTGCCATTTTTGTTGTTTGCCCACACATCGCAAACAGCCAAGTGCATAAAAATAGTTAGTATGACATGATTCGCATATTTTAAATGTGTTGTATTCAGTAACCAACTGAACAAGTTCGGTGGGTAAATATTGTGTTAAAGCATGCGGTGTTTTGACTTCCATTCTTTTTCGCTTTGGCATCCTAAACAAAAACAAATAAGCAACAAAAATTAAATAATGCGATTTCTTTTTTTGTTTTGGGTATGTGCATTTGGATTTCTTCATTTTGATGATTATCAAAGTGATGTTTCAAATGAGATATTTTCCAGCGATTATCAAAGTGATGTTTCGAGTGAAGAAGCATCCTCGGAAGAGGAACAAAATCACATGTTTGAATACACTGTCAGTATGATTCTTCACGTCTCAACAACAGAAGTACCTATAACAATAGACACATTGCGTGTGCAAAACATCTTTTATATAAAGGATGAAGATAGCACAATCGAGCAACTTGCACAGACTTCTGATGTGAAAATCATTGTGCCAATTGCTAATTTTGCACAATTGTTTGACATGTTTAAGCTTGCAAACTTGCACGAATGGCATTATGTTCTCTATTATCATGACGAAGGCACATCGTTTTCAAATTTTTACAATCAATTGCTCAACAGCTACAACAAGAAAATCAGGGTGCGATTTTAGAAGAATTTTATTTGTTTTTCAAAAAGGAAATAGTGCACTTGTTTCACACCCATCTTTGTGCATCATGGCTTTCAATAAACCGACTTTGTTTCGAGTTTCGTCGCTAACCACAATACCCGTTGCTGGTTCATTTACGCGTTGCCAAACGGCAACCCAATCGATCCATTCTGAATTTAGCGGCATCGTATGAAATGTTTCTTCTACATGAAGTGGATAGAATGCGCCATCAAATTTGCGTCCTGTCCACACTGCAAAGGCTTGTGCACTATCACTGTAATAACGAAAATTATCACAAGGATAAGCATGGTAACAGCCGTTGGAGGGCGCGTTTGCGTAAATGAAGCCACCTAACTTAATTACGCGAGCCATCTCTCGAATAGTCATCCATGGCATTGGATCATGTTCAAAACAAGATGTTGAAATGACCAGATCAAACGATCCTGCTTCAAACGGAAAGGCTTCAAATGGCTTCACAATGACATCTACATTACGACCTTCGCACATATCCATCCCAACATACTTCATTTCTCGTTCTTCAAATGCACTTCGCAAGGAGCCATTCACATCCTGGGATCCAACATCCAATACACGAAATCCAGCTTTTCCATAGGTTTTCGCAAATGCGATTCCCGCTCTCAATGCAGATTCGTGAATGTTGTTTAGGGGTACAATTTTTTTTTCTTTTTTTTTCTTTCTTTTTGTAATTATAACAAACAAAAGTAATATTTCTTTTATTTTAGCAAAAGATGGCTAAAATCCCACTGCGCAACAAAGCTCATGAAATAGTTGCTTATGCTTTGGTTGATAAAGAAGACGAGGAACGTGTTTCCAAATTCTCTTGGTGCTTTAGTGCAAGTGGGTATGCCCAAACTTCAATACGATGCGAAACAGGGAAAACCAAAAGTATAAAAATGCATAGGTTCGTACTGGGTGCAAAACCAGAAGACCCTTGCATTGACCATAAGAATCACATTAAAATTGACAATCAACGTGGTAATCTAAGTTTTGTATCAGCATCCTTTAACAGTCATAATCAACAAAAGCGAAAGAACACATCAAGCCATTATACTGGAGTACATTTTGCTAAAGATGCAACAAAACAATGGCAAGTTACGTGTTTTGGCAAATATAGGGGATGTTATGACAAGGAGATTGATGCAGCTTTTGCATATAATCTTGCAGCTGTTGAGGTTTTTGGCCCGAACGCAAATCTTAATGATGTTGCAAAACCGGCAGATTTTATTCAATGGGTGACTTCAAATAATTCTGAATATGTTAACATGGATGGTAAAAAGTGTAAAGGTTTGACAATTAGGAGAACAAAGAATGGGAGCATACGCTATCGTGCAACCGTTTCTATTAACGGAAAAATGCATGATAAACAATTTACAGATCTCAAACAAGCTACTGAACAATATCTGGCATGGAAAAGATTGGCAAATGAGGTAAAACCCATCGTCGAAGAAGAAATACCGCGAAACGAAAGGGGTATTGCGCTTTTACCCTGCAAACAATACAAAAGTGATATTGCATTGATGGTACAAGTTGATGATAACACTTACAGGAGCTATGTTAACTATCCGTGTAGTCTTGGCGCGAGTGGTTATCCGAGGATTTGCCTTAATGGAACCTTGCAATTGTTACATCGGCTAGTCATGAATGCAGAACCAAGTCGACAATTGGTTATTGACCACAAAGATAGAGATAAGTTAAATGCCCAGGAAGTAAACTTAAGGGTCGTCAGTCATTCTTTGAACGCACATAACCGTGGAAAAGCAAAAACAACATCATCTCAATATATGGGTGTTTCCATCATACAAACCAGATACTGTGTTCGGATGGCTAAAGATGGAATATATTATTACGGTGGTCAGTATGCAGACGAACAAGTGGCTGGCTGGGCTGCTGACCAATTAGCACACGAGCTTTTTGGTGAAGATGCTCGTTCGAACAACGTTCAACTTGAAGGTTATGTCTTTGCGAATCGGCGAGCCGTACAAACATGTCAACGTCCTGCCTTTAAGAAGCAAAAAACGCAACACAATGAAAGCCAGTAAAAAACCTTGCAACAGCATCATTTTTTCTAGTCCTCAAAAGTACAAGACAAAGAAAAAATGTTTCGATTTCGACGCTTGATACCTCTTGCTGCAGCATTACCAGTTACTCAAACAGTGTTATGTGATTATCGCTTTCAACATGGTTCTGCAATTATTCCACATCCCAAAAAATGCAAAAGAGGATCGGAAGATGCATTGTTTGCTAAAAAGCACTCTTTGGGTATTTTTGACGGTGTCTCCAGTTGGATGGACGATGGAATAGACGCTGGTATATTTGCTCACAACTTATGTCACTTTACAAGCCAACAAATCAAGTCCAAACCACTTCCAGCTGCGGTATTTGCCGCATTGATGCAAACATCTGTTCCAGGCTCGGCGACAGTATGTGTCGTTGACATATCGAAGGATGATGGAATCTTAAATACGTTCAATCTTGGAGAAAGTGGATTTTTATTGTTACGGCGAACAACTCGCAAGTCGTCAAATTGGAGGATTTTCAAGTATTTCCAATCACAAGAAGAACAAAATGCGGAATTTCATGTTTTTGCAAAAAGCACACCAATGATGCATGATGACGAAGACAATTGTCCCTTTCAATTGGGTTCGCTTGATGCGCCAACACAAGATTGCATTGGTGATGCGCAAACACAGCAAATTCAAACTCAAGCAGGCGATATTTTAATTCTTGCAACAGATGGACTATTTGATAATCTGTCCGAATCTGAAATTGTGGATTTTGTGGCAGAATTTGATATGGGTTCAAACATCGCATCTCAAAAACAGCTTGCGTGGTTGCTTGCATACAAAGCACGACAAGCATACCAAAAAGTTGATGATATTTCCGTGATTGTTGCTAAGATTGTAGATTCACCTGGTGTACAAAGGGGTCCAATATTACCGCGCCAGGGATTATCTCATTGAAATTGTTCGAGAATAAACTGGTTTGCATGCAATAGTATTTGTTGACTCTGTTCGTGGTAACATGAGTGAAAACCAGATTTTTCTTGATTACAGATTTGACAAATCCGAGATTGGGGGTTATTGCAACGCCGAATTTTAGCACAAATTTGTCTAATTTTCAACCCGAGGTTCGTAACTGTATTTTCTCGTATTTTTTCTTGGTTTTCACATGACGAGCAACGCGTATCACGACAGTCGTCACGATAGAAACAATTGGGGTACGGGTAGGGGCTAGTCAACAATTCTGTCATGCACTCAATCAAATAATGCAAATAATGCATGCGCAAACTCGGAATATTGCAATGGAGGTAATAATTGTGCCATTTCCGAATATTTCCGATAAAAAACACATATGTTGTACAAGGTTTTACGTGATGTGGACACGGAATGTCAAATGACCCAGAAAGACAAAGAATAATATGCAGTATTGCCATCGGGAGAAATTCCAAGGATGACTCCAATGCTTGCAAAACCAATTTCATTCTTGTTGCTTTTGCTTCGAGGGTTTCACCATAGAATCTCCCAAGTGATGTGGTATCACTTTTTGTGCAACACATAAAAAATTGATTTTATTTATTTTACACAAAGTTCTTTGTTTTGTAAAAAAAAAGTCAATGCTGCACCCTGCACAAACATCGAACCGTCTGCAAACGTAACTTGCAAAACTTTTGCAATGCCGGGTGACGGATCCGTAAATAAATAATCAAGCTTGCTATTGTCGTTATCGCTTACAAAATTGGTTGCAACTTTGCACAATAAAATAATGTACTTTGTCACGTCCAGTTTATCTCCGTATGTAACCATTTTGATTGGATTGCTTGGTTTCACGCGCAAGTCATGTCTTGCGTGCATGGCTTTTGTAATGCGTTCTACATTCACGACATCAAGTGACCGATCCGATCCAAAATGGTGGTTTCGAAAGCAGGAAACGTTGTCAAAGTTATATCCAGTCGCATTAAATCCCGCATATTGAAGTCCTAGTGAACGTGGTAAAAAAAGGCCTTTATGTTCTTCTTGTGTCTGTGTAAACAACAATGAAATAGTGACGTCGTCTTCGGCATCTTGTCTTAAAAGTTGTTTTTTGCTTAATAAAAATTCGATTGCTCGCGGATGGAAGAACAAACACGTACCATGTGCAAACCGCAGATTTGGAACAATGTCGCATATTATTTTTGTTGTCTCACTTACGGGTGCTAACATGCTACAAAGTGTGGATCCAAAAAACAATGCATGTTGCACATTTTGGAGTAAGGGCAATAAGTGCGGAAAATTAAGCACACTCGAGATGTTGGAGCGAATCACAAAATCATAAACAATATCTTTTTGCGCAAAAAAAAATTCCAATGCGGCGATTGTTTTGTTTAAAATACCAGGTATGTATGTTTCAGACATGGGCAGTATCAACAATTTCTTTTCTTCATCAATGACTGGTTCTGACAGCGATGGATCACCGTAATAATACAATGTTTTAACATCTGGTTCGAACCTAGCATACCATGTACGTGTGTATTGCATCATTTTGTCATAGTATGGTGCAGGCGAATACAAAACCAAATGTAAAAATTTCATGATTATTAATTTTTTTTATCTCTATAATATTTGTTAGGATGCAAGAAAAAAAGTTGCAAGCTCAAGTGCATAATTATGTAGATGGCTTTTATATTGAATTCCTATTTGGAGAATATGATCAAGCAATTATGGATGCATTGCGATTGTATGCAGTTTTAACCGATATTCGTGCAGATAAGTCCATCTGCTTTGAATTTGAGCTTACGGACTATGAAGATGTAGTCGCTGCGTTAATACTTTTCAGTGTGGATGTTGTTCCAGCTTCAAATGATATGGAAACAAGATTACATGATCTTGAAAAGCAAGTAAAGGAACTCAAAGCGATGTTTATTGTATTTACACAAACATCAAAAAAATCATGATGTTGCGGTATTACAAAACCCTAGAACTTCAGCAGCTGTGTGTTTGGCACGAAAATCAATAAATTGTTGTGTTAACACAGGGTCGTTTTTAGCGTTAATAGCATTCTGACATGCATCGATGACCGATTCAATACATGTGTTTGTAGAGCTTTCTTTTGCACATGCATTAATGGCAGCATTGTCTTCCAGTAAATCGTATTTTCCACGATCCTTGTCATGTTCACGTTTTAGATTCAGTTTGTCTTCGTAGCATTGCTGTTGACGTGTACGACATGCAGGGTTTTCAGCCGCATTCTTAGCAAACATCTTGTATTTTGCATTTGGTGTGATATTGTATTCGGATATATCCGTGCTCACAAGTAGCAAGATGATAAACACAACAATGATGCCCGTGAACCCTATTCCCCACCATCCCCACAAGGTTCCTGTATCGGGAGCTTTGACAACCAAAAAGTAAATCAAGGTGTACACAACAAGAATTAAAAACAGCAAAAACATGACGAATAACCCATTAACCTGCATTTTTTTTTCTTAATTCTTATTTGGTTCTTTTTTTTAAAGACAATGTTCTTTTATTGCAACGATACATAGGCACTTAGAAAACGCAATGCGTTCTCAGAATTCCCAAGCAAATGGCATGCCAATGTAGGATTGCTTGCATACATAAGCACAAACGACACAACGTGCAAATGTGGAGTATGAGAAGGAGAAGTTGCAACAGCTTCTTCCATACTCACACAAAATTCAACCACGCAATACAGGTTCGAAGCAAGAAGCGTTGTATCTTCGTCGCCAAAAGGAATCCGTGTAGTTTGAGCTTGATAAACGTCGCTAACTGTTGGGTTTCTAGTGACATACCCAAAAGCCGAGGCATGTACGATAGGCAAAGATACAATTGCGTGGCATGAAACAAAGTCACATGACGGATACCTACAAAAGAAAACACTGTTTTTTTTTAGGCCCTTCTCTCTTCGCAATTGTAATTGTGTTACCTGTGTGAAACATCTGTTGCCCCAGCCAAACTTTCGAGCCTCGATGCCAATGCACAAACAAGTTCTTTTCTTCCAGCTTGTTTATTTAAACATCCAACTTGACATTTGTATTCGACTGCAATTTTGACCAATTCTGATTTAAACACAGAATATTCTTTATAGAGGCTATCTTGTTGTACCGTTTCTTTTTTTGGGGGGCTTTTGCTATTTTCACGAAGCACACAATGCTCTTTATATAAAGTTTGTAATTTTTCTTGAAACTGTTCTCGTTCGACGGTATGCTCTTGTTTCAATTTTTGAATTTGTTCCACGTGCACATCTACTTTGGATTTATATTGTTCATGCATAAACCCAACTTGTTCTGCCAATGAAGTCTCTGGATTTGTCTTAATTCGCAGTGCACGGCCCAATCCAGTAATTGTGTCACGCAGTTCACAATGTTCCTTGTAAAGCGTTTGTAATTTTTCTTGTGTTGCATCTTTTTCATCTCTCCGGGTTTTCGAGTCGGCATCTTGTTGAAAGATTCTTGCTTTAAATTCAGTGCAAATTAGATCAAGTTGTGGCTTGAGTGGAATAAACACATCTGTTTTCATTGCTACGATATGACCCAACGCTGCTATACTTTCTCCCAAATCTGGGTCAAATACCGAAGTACTAGAAGTTGCACAAACACTTAAATGCGGTTTCTTTTTCTCCTCGGTCGGCACCAAAGTGCATGACGCACTCGGGATCACGCACATGCTCAAACGAGACAATTTCGTCTTTTCGTCAACTGGCATCCATGACACACCGGGAGTGGGATTCACATGCACACTCAAATGTGGTGGTGGTTTTTTCTTTTCCAGTGCTTCACGTAATGCGCTTTTGAGAACTTTGGCCTTGATCAAATTGTCTGTTGTATTGTTGTCGTTGTTGTAGACAATGGCCTTTCCAAAAACAGATTTGTACCACATTTCATGCAAGTGGATCGTATCTTCGAGATTCGCAGTTTGTTCGGCGGCTTTTGCGGTCAGTACATGCAATACACTTATAAATTTCTCATATTCCGCCTCATAATGTTTTGTTCGTGCTAATAACTCTTCACGACATTCCAAGAGCGCAGATGTAGTTGCAGTGTCATTCGTAGTACCTATCATTTGTGATTCAATAACGGCCTCAAGTTTTTTGATATGTGCTTCTTGAAGCTCAATACGTTCACATTGTGTTTGAACTGCCTCCTTTCTGCGGTCATATGTTTTTTGCCCTAGCGGAAATTGCCTCGGGCGTCCACGTTTGTTCATGCTGCTACTATTACAACCACTACTCGGCTTGTGTTTTTTGAGAGGTACAGGCACCGCGTCGTATGCAGTCGGACAAATAGTAGTGTTTGGACAGACAATGCTTGCAATAATTTTTGCAGGTTGCTTGGCGTATACTTGGCGTGCAGCATCGCGCGCAGCACATTCCATTGCTGAAAACGTTTCTTTTCGTTGTCGTTGCGGGCTGTCCATTTGCAAGAGCATTGGGCCATCATCATCATCCGGTGAAGAACAGAAACTCATACAACCTCCCTAAAAAAAATTTGTTCCACATGTACATGGAATGTGATAAACAAAAAGAAAAAAAAAGACTTTGATCCAGGTGTGATTTTTATTAAAAATAAATTAGGTTACTACTGTTTATTAAATGGTTTATTGAGAATAAAAAAAAATAACCACGTTTTTTGTTTGCTTTTTACGAGAAAAAAAAATACATAAAAACAAGTTTATTTTGTAGGATATGAAAGGACGTTTCAAGAAGAGTGTCAAATTGCCACTGGATGCATTTCATCGCATGCAAATGGAAGAACCAATAAAACAGGAATTGTGTATGCAGTGTAACCTGCAGGAAGACCTAATAAAAGAATCAATCAATTACCAAGCAATTGAAACACAGCAACCAGAGAAAAAAGAAGCTGATACAGTGCTGCTACCTTTTATGGATGAACATGAATTTAGTCAACGATTTAAAATCTCCATACAGCATTTTTTACAAGAAGTGCGTCAGTTTCATCACCGACAAGCAACTCGCTTGGAAAAACAAAAAGCACAAGTGGATGAACCAACAGCAGAAAAAGAGCGGCTAATACATGCAAGTCAGCTATTTCATGAAAAATACAAATTTGAAGCAAGGATGAATGGATTTAATACAACGCCAGTGCTTCGTCTCTGGTACTTTATAACAACAAATCGCATCGCTATGTTTAAACACAATAGCAAAAAGTATCATTCGAGACCCCCTGGTCTACAACGGTTTTGTAATGATAGTAATAATTGCGAGTTGCAACGTTTATTTGGGTGGTGTGATTTGCATCATATAGAAGATTTGCGAGCTGGGGATATTATTTGGACTAAAAACTCAGATGACCTGTGGGATTTACCCAGCAGTATGTCGCTGGTGATGCTTGGGAATGTTGAATCCTATGACATTCCCACAATCCAAATATCGCGAATCCTGGAAGTAGAAAGGGAACAACAAGATGGTAAGAATTTTTTTAAGGCCTTTGAAAAGGAGTTGGCAATATTGCCTAGTGATGCAAATAATAATAGTAGTGGCGATAATTTCTATAGTACAGACTTGTTTGAAATTCAAGAAAATGGCAAGTTTATATGTTCCTTGGAACGTTTATCGGCGTTATACAACACAAACTTTGAAATTCACCAATTACAACTTTTAGCGCGCCTTGGAAAAGGCAGCGAAAATTTCTTGAATCTATTATTGAATGGATATCTTCCCAACGAGATTTATCACAATTTGCAGTGTATTTCAAACAAGAAGATACATTTCAAAACGAATTCAATCACTTGTGAATTATGCTGTGCATGGATTCAACAACATGGACCTGAGCGTATGTGGAACTTTTTACCTGAGTTGGTTGAACAGAACGATTGGCTTGTGCGTGATGGAGAGAAGCCCACCCTTGCATATTCACTCGAAGAGTTGAAAGAATCAATAGAATATATTCAATACGTAGAATGGAGTCACGCATTTGAAAAGCCAAACAATATCCCATCGCACTTGCAACTGGAAAAAAATCCAAATGTGTATGTGTGCCGCGACATGTGCGAAATTATAATTTGGTGTATGCGAAATGGTGGGAACACGTCACAGATTGTCAAAAACGAAACGTTGGCATCATGGAAAGCGAAATAAGCAAATTGTGATTATACCTTTTGGCAAGTGCTTCAAGGGACTTTTCATTATGAGCACAATAATTGTTAGCAAGTGCATTCAAATGATCAAAGTCGCTTATTTTTTTTTGAGAAAATTAAGCGAAACGTACAAGTTTTGTTTTGTTTTTAATGCACAAGAAAAAAGAATGTTTAAAATTAAAATTTCTTTGCTTGCGTTGCGGGTTTGGATTGCAAAGACGTGCGTATATGACCAAGTTTAACATCGCAGGACCAAATGGCGACAAGAATTAAAAATAACATTAACATAATATCAGACTTGCAACTTGTTATTGTATTTTCGACAGGGGATGGCGGATCACGATGCACGGATGCTTCCTCATCGCTTGATTGCAATGCGAAAATCAATATACCACACATAATAGCATAAGCCGAAATACCAAAACCCCACCAAATCCATTTGTTTTCTAGCTTTTCAGTGTACATAATAAAGATCAACGTACCAACAACTGCTAAAATGAAAAACAAGAAAATCAAAAACCATAACACAGCCGCTTTCATTTTTGCTTTTTGTTTTTGTTTTTAGATGGTTGCTTGCCTAAATTGTGGTCAAGAGGCCATGATGCGATGCAGTGCATGCAAAGACGCATGGTACTGTTGCCAGTTTTGTCAGCGTGATGATTTCCCCAAACACAAGCTTCGGTGCACAAGTTTTGCCAAACGACAACTTTTGGCAGATGCGTTGTTTGTGTTTACTAAAAACACTGTGCACGGCGGAGAACGTGCCTTGTACCGGGCTTTTGCTGAAAGAAAAGAAATTCAAGCATTGGTGACACCAGATATAAACAACGTAGTGTTATTACCACTTGTGAAATATTTTAATGATGCCTATGTGGGACTTATTCGGCAGGATGAGCCTTATTTTGTCGAGCAGTTTGGCGCGATGCATGACTTGATGAACCATTCTTATATCTGTTTACTGAATATAACGTTTAATCTGGCCATGGATCTCAAAAAATCTATTATGAGATCGGAACTGTGTTTGGATTCGTTGGAGGGTTATTCGAATGCTGTGTTGTTTCAGTTGGACGCACAGAAAAAACAATTTATCAAGAAATTAGTTGGCTCGCTGTCGCATCGTTGCAGCGGCATGGATATTAGACTGTGCGATCCTTTGAAACCTATGTTTCACGTGCGCGCAGTCTGATTATTTTTTCTTTTTATAAATTGTCATAAACGCGCATTCTTGGCACCATAGTTGGTTTGCTTGGGCATATTGGTAACAGCTTAACTTGCTGCAATATCCAGTTTGGGGTTTGGCCCATGCTTGTTTTAATGCTATAGTTGGAGGAAGCTCACATAACTGCATTTTGTCGAACATAGCATCAAGAGGTTCTTCCAATGTCCAGTTTTCAAATAGAACTGATAAATCTTCGCAGTTTGTCATATTCCTGTATTTTTTTTTCTTCTTCCTTCTTTTTAAATAGATTGTTTATTTTGCACGGGCTCGCCCTCGTTTGCGTTCACAATTTCGACAATATGAGGTGCCCGATACTGTATAGTCTTCTGCCAACACAACACGAGAACCCTCGTGATCTTTATAGGCGCAGTAGCGAAAGAAACGATCTCGAAGATTGTTTCCATGTTCCAACATAATTTCATGTGGAATATTTTTTGCGCGTTGATTACATACTCTGCATGCTAAAACACTATTGGTGCATATATGGGCTATATCATTGTCCATTCTTTGGATTGTTAGTGCCATATCATCAACTCTTCGATCCACACCTTCTCCATAAATCATTGTCGTATGACAATAAATACAAAGACCTGTTTGCGTTAACAGTTGCTCGGTAATAAATTTTTCGGTGACATACTCATCAAGCGTAAAAGGACGGTTGTAATATATGTCATCTTTTTTAGATGTAGATATAATTAATTGTTTCCAGGAGAGTTTTTGGTATAATTTTGATACTTCTGAAATATGCTCTTTATTAGCCAACCTATACCGAATTTTGCGCCCACGTGTTTTCTTAGCGACTTTCTTGTCATATTCCTTCTTATATCTTCGTCGTTTCTCGCATCGTTCGTAATTTGTTTTCCACAAACGTCTTTTCGGCGTTGCTTCATATATTCGGCTTTTAACACGTTTCTTCTCCACATCTGCCATAAGTTCTACAAAGATTTTTTTTCATAATGATTTTTTAATTTAGGTTCGAAAAAAAAAGTTTGAAAAAAAAAGTAATTGATTAAGTGCATAAAAGAAAAGAAAAACTATTTGTGCGCGTTGCGATGTGGAGCATCCACCAATACTTCACCCCCCAAAGCTCCGATCGCAGCACCTCCTAATAGGCCCCAGGGCCCAAAGGCCACAGCACCAATGAGCGCTCCACCTGCACCGCCAATTACAGCACCTAAAAAAAATAATCAATGACAAATAAAGGAATGAGAACCTTTGTGATCGTCCCAAAAAGACCCAGCCGGGCACGGTGGTAAATACGGAATATCCTTTTGCAGCTGCGCAAAGTACTTCTTCGCACCGCTCAAAGGTGCGCGCGCAAAACAAGCAGCAGCAATTTCTGGCACACTTGCTGATTCATCTCGCAAAACAGCATCTGCAAGCATCGTCACATACACCATGCAGTAAATGTCTTTTTTCTGTGCGGATTGCGGATGTGCGGCCAACACTACAAGCCTATGGTCCGGAAATTGTGAGCGAACAAGCTTCGCAATCTGAACCGAGGCCGTGTTTTCGCCAAACGGTTCAAACAAATAAGCGATTTTCTTGTCCAAAACAACTAGATTAAAATGCTGCCCAGAAATAAGCTGTTGTGAACTGTCTGTGTTTTGAGTAATGTACTGCGATCGAATATCCACCAAAATAACTTGTCGTTCTTTGGCTTCCGCCTCGGGTAATTCTGTAAAGATATGATCCACTTGTCTCTTTGTGAGCATGATGGACTGATCAGGTTCTTCCGAGGCAATTTCAATGTGTGAGAGTGTGACATTTACAGGATTTAATTGCAAGCGTTTGTCTGGATACTTGTGACGCATCACAGTATTAAAAAACGTGCTTGCTTGGGATGGCATTCGTATTTTTTTAAAAAACAAATTGTTTTATTTATTTATCCCCGTGTCATGGTAAGTATTACTGGCTTAAACAAACTACGAATATTAGAGTAATCGTTGGCATTAAAGGAAAATGGAAATCTTGTCGTAAAGACAAAAGTCTGCCGGATTTCCTGGTTTGCCCAGACATTTGAATACACCATTTTTGCTTTTTTTTTGTTTTTACAAAAAAATTTATTAATTCTTTTTTTTTTGTGTTGATACTTTTATGATACCTGCGTAATGGATAGAGTTAACCCTTGTACATTTGTTGGTACTGATCCTGGTTGATCCAGTGATACTGCCGCTTGAATTACATCACTAGAATTCAATGTTAGGAAAACTTCAGTACTACCTGCTGAAGCTTGTACGGTACTTAGCAAACCAACCAAATTCGTGCATACCGGCGCACCATTTACCAAAATTCGGAGCAACGCGTTCGCTCCAGTGCCAGATATTGGGCCGAAACTGGCAAGCGCTCGCAAACAAAATACCTCCGATGGTCCACTATACTGGAACCTTCCAAAAATATCTAGAATTGCAAAAGTCGGACTGGAAACAATTACAAAGCCTGATCCAGGTAAATTACCCGCACTTGTTAAACTTAATACTACCGTTCCATTGTTGCGCGCATTGGCATAGCTAGGGATTGACCCATCTCCTTGTGGTCCCATGTTTCCTTGTGGCCCAACACTTCCTTGTGCGCCAGTATTTCCTTGTGGTCCAATGTTGCCTTGTGGTCCAATGTTGCCTTGTGGTCCAATGTTGCCTTGTGGTCCAATGTTGCCTTGTGGTCCAATGCTGCCTTGTGGTCCAATGTTGCCTTGTGGCCCAACATCTCCTTGTGGCCCAACATCTCCTTGTGACCCAACATCTCCTTGTGGTCCAACATCTCCTTGTGGCCCAACATCTCCTTGTGAACCAGGACTTCCGTTGTTGCCTTGAAATCCAACATTTCCTTGGGCACCAATATTCCCTATATCTCCCTGTGGCCCAGAAAGACCTTGAAATCCTTGCAAACCCATATTTCCCTGTGTGCCATTGATACCTTGCGTCCCGCGCAAGCCCTGTGGCCCCATTGGTCCAGGTGGACCAGCATCATCATTACATTCACTATCCGAAGCGCAATCATCACAATCATTTTGAGTTTCATCGCAAGAATCGTCTTCACATATCTCATCGCAATCATCCACAGGTTCCATGCAACATCCACACATGGGTGCATCTGAACAGACCATTTTTTTTTCTAGTATTTTTATTTTTTTTTGGGGGGTAAGTTGTATAATCGTGAGATGTGCAGATACAAGAGATGCACCAGCCAGCGAATATGTGAACTATGTTTCTTGAATTTTGTTTTTCAAGAATTTTTTTTTTATTAAGGGGGAGAGTCAGAAAGTCGCTCTATGATCAAATTCACGGATAGGTCACCGGTTCCACTGCTTGCCGGAAGTGTTGGTGTCAAGGCGCCAATGCTAATGCTATTCACAATTTGAATACGCGATGATGCCAGTGCCACAACAAGCGAATATCCTCCAAGTAATGTCTCGCCACCAGAACGTCCTTTTCCGGATTGTGGCAAACGAGCAAACGCACCCACACCACCAGCTTGGTAGTGTATGGCAAGCTGCCCTGGTTCGGTGAATTCCCCGAGATAACTTATTTTGTAAATACCTGCCGTTGGCAATAAAAAAGTATCTTGTAACAGTGCACTCGGATTTGCTGCGGACGCAACAAATGGTGGCGACTGCGTGATACCTCCTGTTTCAACAACTGTATGAGCAAACGGGACTGGCATGTTCAAAGGAATAGGTGCTGGAAAATCAACCGTCCCTGCAATACCATAATACTCAGCAACTGCTGCCAAACCACTGACAGTAGTACCAATATCACCTTGAAATCCGAAGTTTCCTTGTGGTCCTTGTGGTCCTGGTGTTCCAATTTTACCCTCGTCACCCTGAAAACCATTGATGCCTTGTGGTCCTGGTGTTCCAATTTTACCTTCGTCACCCTGAAAACCATTGATGCCTTGTGGGCCCTGAAATCCAGTTTTACCTTCGTCACCTTGTGGACCTGTAAAACCGACATTCCCTTGTGTGCCATTGATCCCTTGTGGTCCTCTAAAACCCTGTGGACCAATAGGCCCCGGTGGACCCTCATCATCATTGCATTCACTATCCGAAGCACAGTCATCACACTCATTCTGATTCTCATCACAAGGATCGTCTTCGCATAATTCTTCACAATCATCAACAGGTTCTGCCATTGTTTTTTGTTTTTTTTAAAGACTTGTTTTATTTTTTCTTGAACAAAACAGTTCAAAGGGTGCACGGGGTTTTAATCACATACATTTGTGTCTTGAGTGCTTAAAAAACGTAAGACATGTGAATGTCTTTTTGTTGGATCAAGACTCAATATCCCACAAAGCAAAACCATGACTTCGGAACTCACGCAACGTCGCAATGCTTTCACCTTTTCATGAATGGAATTTTTCCATTGTGCCAATTGGGCGCAAAACATGCATATGTCCTGATAATAATCTTTTAAAAACTTATGTGTACGAAAAAGCGGTATACCCAGATACATTTGTGCGATCACACATCCAGCCGCCCACCAATCCCCAGCTTTTGCATCGTAGCCGGTTTTCGTTTCAACAAGCTCCGCACGAATTTGTTCTGGAGCACGCGTTTGTTCTGTGCAAACAGGCACTGTTTTCCGCGACTGTAAATTTTCGGCTACGGAACTATCAAAATCAATCAACACCAACCGACCTCTTTTATCAAAACAAATATTCGCAGCCTTGATGTCTCTATGTGCAACTTCCGATTCATGTAAAATCTGCACTGCATGCAATAACTCGATGGCTTTTTCAAACACAAATGCAGCAGGTGGTTTGCGGTTTAAGCCAAACAAGGCATCGAACGTCAATGGGTAATACGGAAAAATCATGTGTGTCACATTTTCACTAATGTGAACATCAATACAAGGCTGCAGACATCTTGGACGAGCTTGAAGTTCATATAATTTTACAGATGTTTGTAACTGGCGTATCACATGTTGTGGTAAATTCCACGGGCCTTCTTCATGCAAATACTCTTTTACAACAACAAAACGCGAAGATTTATGATCAAATGCAAGCATGACAATCGCACCACAGTCTGTGGATACATTTGCTAAATGAGATAATAACACAATGTCGACAAGTGGTTCTGTTTCTTGGCGGATTGTAATTAATGTACGCAAGCGAGTCATTATGGATTCACATGCTTCCGCTCGTGCCAATGCTGTTGTTTGTTGTTCATAATGCGCAAAAATATTCATTTTTTTGTTATTTTTTATATGCCTGATGTATTTTCAAAAGTAATGTTTTTTTTATTGTGGAATATGTTGTGTCATATCCACCATTGGTGTTTGTAACAGCATCAATTGCTGTGTTACTTCTATGGGTAATTGTTTTAAAACAATAAAATCACGTTGGTAATATGTCCACACAGCTTTCGGGAAATAGCGTTTGACTTCTTCCAGCGGAATAGAGATGAACACTTTGTAACCAGTGTGGTAAACAGGGTCTGGTTTTGAGAAATACACATAAAAATGTAATATTTCACCAGTTTCCAATTTCAGTTCAAACACTGTTTTTTGTATCATAGGATTGTTTGTATTCCCCATGATCCACCAATTGGATGTGTCTTCCATACCTTCCATAGTGTCGGCCGAAGCACAAAAACTGCTACTAAACCAACAGCCGACGGCACTCATGCTCTGTGCGACGCTTGCAGCGGCGCTTGCTGCTGTTTCTCCGACTTTTTTCGAAATACTCGCAACCAATTCTCGACTTTCTTTGCGCACACGCATAACAGGATTGTCGAGCAATTGTTTCTGAATTGTGGCAATCATTTCTGTCATGCAACATGTAGTTAGCAAATCAGGATTCGTAGTATCAATGGTTTCGAATCCAAAAAAATATTTGAATTTCCGGATAAACGTATTCCACAAACATGGTACTAAATCAAAAATCCATTCTCGAATCTCGTGAAATGCTTGATAGATGTAATCTAACTGAGCACCTCCTTGAAAAGCCAATTTTAAGCAATATATAGGATTCCCATATTTTCCTAATGTTGTTTCAAACAACGCGAAAAACGGCCGCAATGGAATTAAGGGCGGAAACCATTTGAGAAATCTCCACAGGTGCTCATCTGGAATTTTGCTTATCAATAAAATTAATATACCAAATTCCCAATCTTGAAAACGTTCCCAACGCGATACAACATTGTAAATAATCAATTTGTCAGCTGCTTGTTTAGCTTCGCTATCACTTGACATTAATAAAATCTTCGAAACCTCAAAGGGTGATGTGCGCAATATTTGCGCAAAGTCTACAAAATACCCCTTGTCAAAATAATCCAATGTAAATCTACTAATCTTATCAAATACATTCAGTATTGGGGTTGTAATTTCAGATAGTTTCGTGGAAAGAAAATTTGCTGTTTCAATTACGCCTTGAGCAGCACAATCCCAGGCAAAACCAAGAGTGTCGAGTGATGCAGCACGTGCTGCACATTTCACAATTCTGCGTGCCATGGTTAACAAATACTTTGGAATTCCACCAAACATCCCGCCAAGTTCAGCCTGTAATTTATCAATGACAGCATCAATGATAATATTTGACCCTTCATTAAAACTAAAATACGCGCAAATCAAAATTCGCACAATTTTTGCAACGGTCGTAACGACCATCAACCAAAATGGGTTCTTCAATAAGAAAATTGCTAAGCGTTTGGCACTTTTTAGGAATCCCATAGTCGCATCTTTCGTGTACTGCCAGAAAGTGCCCATCAATCCTTGTGATTCTGCAGGCTTTGTTGCAACTTGTTCTGCAAAATAACGTTCCACAGCTTCTGTTATAGCTTGTGTGAGATAATCTTTTGAAATTGTTGTATCCTGAGGCGGCAACATCTCAAATTCTTCAATAACAATCCGAAATTCTTCTGTCATGTTTTCCGGAATAGTAATACCACCAACTCCTTGTAGTGCGGATTCAAGCTGTTCACGCCCAAACATGGGACATTTGCGCAAGACAGTATCATCACCAAGTTTTTCGTCAGATGCTTTTTCCTCAATCCATTTGCGAACTTCATCAACATCGAAACAAAAAGTAAGATCTGCATCACATAATTCACGGTCAGGTCGCAACAAACACCACGAAACGGTTCTTTCTCCAGTTCGTGCTGTCCATGCTTCTTGAGTCATGTTTGTGATAATTTTGCATTTTCCGGGACCTGTTTGTGTTTTGGCAACTTTCTGTGTTTTGTCCATGGGTTTAAAGTCAATCTTCCGAGGTAGACTCTTTAAGATATCCACAACAGCCTCCGTTTTAATGGTTTGCGCAGATTTTGTTTTGAGTTCATTCAAATCTTTTTGCTTGATAATTCCAGCTGGTCCTAATTTTTCAAAAAAAACTTTCAAGTCGGCAACCGCTTGCTGTGGATCCTTTTCTATAATTGTGCGTGATTCGGTACTAATACTTTCCTCAGGTATAACTATTACGACTGATTTTACAGGCTCCGGGATTGGCTTTATCACCGCAGGCTGGGGTTGTAGGACTGGTTGCGTTTGTGCAACTGGTTGAACTATAGGTTTCGTAGTACTACCTTTCGACAGTCCAATAATAGGTTTTTTTTTCCGAGTATCCATTTTTTTTTCTCTTTGGTTTTCTTTTATCTTTTTTTTTGAGAAGGAGTTTTAGACTAACGTACCTGCTTGAAGTTTGGTTAATAATAATAAAACACTGCGAAAAAAAATGGCGGAAGCACAGAGCAAAGACAGTGCAGAAATTAAAGCACTGGAGACATTGGCAACTGATTACAAGTCAAAGTGCTTGTTAACAGATGATTTTTTCTGTAGATTTAATGGTGCAGAGGATAGTGATTTAGTTATGCAATTTGAGACATATGGCGACAACCTTGTTCGACCATGTTGCAAAAAAGGAAATCATTTTGATTTTGAACAAAAAAGAATAGAGTTGCTTTTTAAATTGCATCGCATGGAAGAACGTATCACAAAATTTTACGATTTGCTAGTAACAATTCGGTCTGAAAAACTTGTTTTTGCAAATCCACAAGGTTTTAGCGATGATGCAGCTGCATTACAAGAAACCTCAAAAAAAATAGAAAAGATTGTACGGGTCTGTCTTGATCCATTGTACGCGGAAGGAATAGAAGCATTGGAGCAATTTCCCCAAAAAATTTGTGAGCCAATGGATACAATGGTGGCAGAGATCGAAGCTGCTTTTTATCCACGTATGTTTCAGATTGAAAAGGATGTAGGAGAAGCACGCGTTACTGTTATTAAGGCATCGCTTCTGGGTAAAATTTATGCCGCGATAACATATGTAATAGGAGCGGTACAAGCAGTTCGGACGGCAATTGTTGCTGGATCTAATTATATCTACACATATGGTCTCGCAGGATTTCGAAGATTTGCAAACGCATTTAAAACAGGTTTAAAAGATGTCTTTAAGACTATCTGTCTTCTCGATAATGACACAACAACCATGCGGTACTATGTGAATATGGAAAAGTTTATTGACAAAGTGTTGAAAACCAATGCAATTATTCGTGCAAAAGTAACAAACAGTTTCCAGAAATTTCTAGATTCTAAAATTGGAAGAAAATTACTACATTTTGTGGCTCTCGCGGCGCAGAAAATAGGAGATTGGTTACAAAAAGCTGCCAACCTTGCTGGTGATACTATTACACCAATCAAGCTTAAGATATTTGCAGATGAAATTATTGAATGGCTTGAAAAGAACAAAAACAACCGGCATCTTGTGCTAACTACAAAACAAGTGCGACAATGGTTTTATGTTCTTTGTAGTTTTACCTTTAATGTTGTTACAACGATGTTTGGATATTTCAAAACTTTTGGTTGCGGTAGTATTGACAAATTGCTTACGTACCTTGAGCGCAAAAATAACAAAGAAACAGAACTTATCGCAGATTCGCCAGAGGAAGAAGCACGTCAGCAGTTACGTGATCAAGATCCACCTAACGTTGAACAATTGGATGCTCAAGATGATGCAGATGCCGAACTTGTTGAGGATCTTCCTTTTGATCCGGCTGTTAAACCAGAACCCGTTGTTGACCCAACCAAAAACACCAAAAGCAAAAAAGAAGTGGAACGAGCGCAAGAACGTGCCAACAAAACAGCAAGTGTTGTAAATGTTCTATTCAAATTCTTCTGGTATTTTTCAAAAAATAGTTTCATACCCAAAGAAGATATTGCAAGCGATTTGGAAAAATACAAGGACCTCGAAGCATATAAAAATGCAACTGTTCCACATTTGGCACAAACAGAACAATATGTTCGCTATGCATATTGTCGTTCGCAAGCACAATTTAAAAATGATGATGGCAAAGACGCCTGTTTACATTTAAGTAGAACGGCGAAAAGCATTATTGGCGAAAGTGATGCTGCAGCTCGTCAAAATGAATACTCTCAAAAAGCGCGTATTGCATATCATAAAGAAGAGACGGAACGGCGTGCGAAAGACGAAGCTGACCGAGATGCGAAAGAAGCCGAAGAACGTGAAAAACTGGTGCGCACAGAAGCCGAAATTCGTGCGCAGATCATGAAAACCATTACGGAAGCGCGTATTCAAACAAACACCCCTGTTCAAAGCACAGATACGCATCAATTTATTCAACCTACCGCAAAACCACTTGCACCGACCAAGCCCATTGTAACCACGCCAGCAAAACCTCTACCAACGAAAACATCTACACCACCACCAGTAGTATTGGGCCCACTTACAACAATAACGCCCACTACGCAAACACCTGTCGCGCCATCAAAAACTCCTGTAGTTGTAGTTCCTAGTACTTTGCAACCAGTGCCCGCCAGCACACAACCGAGCAGTACAGGAATAACATTCAAAAAGCGCAAACCGATCATTGGATTACGATGATGTACGTGGTTTTTTGTTACTTTTAAACTTTTCTATGGATGGCTTAGTGTTTAATAATTCTACTTTTTTCTGAATAATTTCAAAACCGCGTGCAATTAGATCCGATGCAGAAAGAGCCCCATTTGTTCGGACCGTGAAAATAAACTGGTTTAAAAGATGTGTTATGTGCACTAAATTTGCGTTTTTTTTCGTGCATACTCCACATTCTGTGCATTTTGAAACATCACACACTTCAATATCTTCCATATCATTCAAACCATATACAGACATTGGACATGCTTTTACAAATTTGGTTTTTTGTTGCAACGTCCATGTTTTTTGCAAACGTTCATCAATCACGATATTTATTTTTTCGTGATATCCAATACTTGTTGCAATCATCCATTTGGCATGTGTGCGCCCAAATCCCTTTCGAACAATAATTCGTGCTTTAAAAGTTTCATTTAGCTGCAGTTTTACAATTAACATTGGTATTTCATATAAAAGTGGAAACACATCGTTCTTTTCATCTCCAAACGGTATGTGTTTCATATCGTCTGCGCGCACGTCCAGTAAATCTTCTTGCTTGTTTGTGATATCGACTTCAAATACAACACTGCATTTCACACATATAGCGTTGCAGGTGCATTCAGATTGTAATAGATAATTATCTGCACATTTGGAACAAAATGGAATCATTTCCAAACGTTGTGTTAAATATTCATCTGTTATAATTGATGAATTTTTTTGAAATACAACTGTATCTACTGCCATGCTCGGCACTTGTTCCAACATAGCGATACGCAAGGCATTTGCAATCCGTAATGTCGTATGAGGAAATGCAAATTTTACATGCATGTTCGACTTGGATTCAAGTTGTTGCATATGCACTACAAAGTTTTTTTTTTGTTGGTTGCGAGAAAAAAAAAGAAAAAAAAAA
>Ga0070667_100000995_pt1 | contig 26025 bp, 26 predicted proteins | sample KBSS33metaG_FD_64659 | JGI IMG/M metagenome (GOLD analysis project Ga0070667, IMG submission 64659) | Switchgrass rhizosphere microbial communities from Kellogg Biological Station, Michigan, USA - KBS S3-3 metaG | ecosystem: Host-associated > Plants > Roots > Rhizosphere > Soil ...
GAGAACCTGCACATGATCTTCTACCGCGACGTCTCGGCCGCCGGTCTGGACATCAACCCGAACCAGGCGATGGCCTCGCTGCACCGCATCGTGGAGAACTTCAAGATGCCCGGGTACACCGTGCCCGACTTCCGCCGCAAGGCCGTCATCATCGCCGTCGGTGGCGTCTACGACCCGCGCATCCACCTGGACGACGTCCTCATGCCGGTGCTCAAGAAGTGGCGCATCTTCGAGCGTGAAGACTTCACCGGTGAAGGCGCGCGACTGCGCGACGACCTGGGCCGGATCATCAACGAGCTCGAGGACACCTGCGCGAAGTTCGAGGTGGCCAAGGAACGTCGCCTGGAGCGCGAGCGCAAGGTCGCCGAGAAGAAGGCTATGAAGAACCTTCTGGTGTCGTCCACGGCCGGATGACCCTTACCGCCGATGGCCTGACGACGGCCCGATCTGCCCTGCAGATCGGGCCGATCGCATTGCAATCCCCGGTCGTTCTCGCGCCCATGGCGGGCGTGACGAACGTCGCCTTCCGGACCCTGTGCCGCGAGCAGGAGCTGGCCCGGGTGGGCACGGTCAGCGGCCTCTACGTCTGCGAGATGGTCACCGCGCGGGCCCTCGTCGAGCGCAACGCCGCCACCATGCACATGACGACGTTCGCGCCCGAGGAATCGCCCCGCTCGCTGCAGCTTTACACCGTCGACCCGGCCACCACGTACGCTGCGGCCAAGATGATCGTCGACGAGAACATGGCCGACCACATCGACATGAACTTCGGCTGCCCGGTGCCCAAGGTCACCCGCCGCGGCGGCGGTTCAGCGCTGCCCTACAAACGCAAGCTGTTCGGCCAGATCGTCGCGGCGGCGGTGCGCGCCACCGAGGGCACCGATATCCCCGTCACCGTGAAGTTCCGGATCGGGATCGACGATGCCCACCACACCCACCTCGATGCCGGCCGGATCGCCGCCGAGGAAGGCGCCGCAGCCGTCGCACTGCATGCGCGCACCGCCGCGCAGCGCTATTCCGGCACCGCCGACTGGGACCAGATCGCCGCACTGAAAGCGCACGTCACCGGCGTCCCAGTGCTCGGTAACGGCGACATCTTCGACGCCGACGACGCGCTGCGCATGATGGCCGAGACCGGATGCGACGGCGTCGTCATCGGCCGGGGGTGCCTGGGCCGGCCCTGGCTGTTCGCCGAACTGTCGGCAGCCTTCAACGGCCGGCCCCGCCCCACCCCGCCGACGCTCGGCGAGATCGCGGACATCATCCGCCGGCACGGTCAGCTCCTCGCCGACCATTTCGGCGAGGACAAGGGCATGCGCGACATCCGCAAACACGTCGCCTGGTACCTGCACGGGCTGCCCGCCGGCGCCGATCTGCGACGCGCACTGGCCCTGGTGAAAACTCTGGCCGAACTGGATGAGCTGCTCACCCAACTGGATTCCGATGTGCCGTTCCCGGACTGCGCAGAGGGCCCGCGAGGCCGGCAGGGGTCGCCGGGTTCCGTGGTCCTGCCCGAAGGCTGGTTGGACGACCCCGACGACTGCACGGTGCCGTTCGGTGCCGACATGGTCAACTCCGGCGGGTAGACGTGAGCGACCGCGACCGGACCACCCCCGGCGAGGGTGACGGCGACAGCCCCTGGGTAACGCGTACGACGCGGACCTCGGGCCCGGTCCGGGCGCCATGGGAACGGGCCGGTCACCTGCAAAGCCAACCGGACGACGAGACCGCGGACGACGACGTCACCGGCAGCCACGGCGGCGGTGGCGTCACCGTCGCCGAACTGATCGCCAGGCTCTCCGGCGGCAAGGTCCCGCCGGCGCAGGCCATCGAGGCTCCGTTACCGCTCAAAACCCCAGAGCCTCAGCCGCCCGCGCCTCAGCCGGTCCCGCCCCGACGCCCCCAACCAAAGCCCGCGCCCGTCGGCCCGACGCCGCCAACCGCCGCCGAACCCGCGCGCGCCCCCCGTCGTCAGCTCGAATCCGAGCCTGCCACAGAGGTTTTCGGCGCGCCGCTGGTGACGCAGGCCGACCCTGTCGAGCTTCCCGAACGGCCGCGTGCCGTGGTTCGCACCGACGTACGCAACTACATCGATCACCCGGAACAGCCGACGCATGCCGATGCGCCGCCACCGGTCGATCACCACACCCGTCACCGGTTCGCGGTGGCCGGTCGCATCCTCATGGCGCTGGCCGCCGTCATCGCACTGTCGATGACCGGCGCCGCCTGGCAGTGGCAGAACGTCAAGAACAACAACATGAACCGGGTCTCGGCGCTGGACCCCAACTCACGCGACATCGTCGACCCCAACGCGCAGTTCGGTGACGAGAACTTCCTGATCGTCGGCGTCGACAGCCGCTACGGCCAGAACGCGGACATGGGTGCCGGTACCACCGAAGACGCGGGCGGCACACGCTCGGACACCATCATGCTGGTGAACATCCCGGCGAACCGCAAACGCGTTGTGGCGGTGTCGTTCCCGCGCGATCTGGCGATCAAGTCCACGCAGTGCGAAGCCTGGGACCCGAAAACCGGAGCCTACGGACCCATCTACGACGACGACACCAAGAGCTATGGGCCCGACCAGGTTTACACCGAGACCAAGCTGAATTCGGCCTACTCGTTCGGTGGGCCCAAGTGCCTGGTGAAGGTGATCCAGAAGCTGTCCGGTCTGTCGATAAACCGGTTCATGGCAGTCGATTTCGCTGGCTTCTCCAAGCTCGTCGACGCGGTCGGCGGCGTCGAGGTGTGCAGCTCCACGCCCCTCGAGGACTACGAGCTGGGCACCGTGCTGGACCACTCCGGCCGCCAGATCATCGACGGCCATACCGCGCTGCAGTACGTCCGGGCCCGCCAGGTCACCACCGAGGTCAACGGCGACTACGGCCGGATCAAGCGTCAGCAGATGTTCCTGTCGTCACTGCTGCGGTCGATGATCTCCAAGGACACGTTCTTCAACCTCAGCAAGCTCAACAACGTCGTCAACCTGTTCATCGACGACTCCTCGGTCGACAACGTCACCACCAAGGACCTGGTGCAGCTGGGCCAGTCCATCCAGGGCGTCAGCGCGGGCCGCGTCACCTTCGTCACGGTGCCGACCGGAGTCACCGACTCCGAAGGCAACGAGCCGCCGCGGGTCGACGACATGCGCGCGCTGTTCGACGCGATCATCAACGACGACCCGCTGCCCGAGGAGCGCAACTCCGACAACACCCCGGTTCCACCCACCCCGGCCGCGCCCAGCACGACCCCGGCCAACTCGGACGGCGAACAGGTCAACACCACGACGACCGACCCGAGCCAGGTGACTGTCCGGGTGTCCAACTCGACCGGCCAGGACGGCTTGGCCGCGACCGCGACCAAGGAACTCGAACAGCACGGCTTCACCGTCAACTCCCCGGACGACTACCAGGGCCAGGTCACGTCGACGACGGTGTTCTTCTCGGCAGGGCACGAACAGGCCGCCGCGACCGTGGCGTCGACTCTGCCCAACGCCCACGTCGAGCGGGTGTCCGGTCTCGGAGACGTGGTGCGGCTGGTGCTCGGCACCGATTTCACGTCGGTGGGCACCCCGGTGTCCAGCGGCTCGGCGGCCCAGATGCGGGTGACCCACGGCAGCCTGTCCGGCGAGCCCACCAAGCTTCCGGAAGATCTCAGCATCACCAACGCCGCCGACACCACCTGCAAATAGCACCTGACCTGTCCCATTCACCGGCCGTTCATTGCCAGATCACGGCATCTCTCATGGCCAGAAAGTAGTCTGGAGCGCATGCGTACCGCGTACCACGAGCAGCTTGAAGGCCTGACCAACCGCCTGGGCGAGATGTGCGGACTGGCGGGTGTTGCCATGGAGCGCGCGACCCAGGCCCTGCTGCAGGCCGATCTGGTGCTGGCCGAGCAGGTCATCTCCGACCACGAGCACATCGCCGCCCTCAGCACGCAGGCCGAAGAACAGGCCTTCGTCCTGCTGGCCCTGCAGTCGCCCGTCGCCGGTGACCTGCGGTCGGTCGTCGGCTCCATCCAGATCGTCGCCGATGTCGACCGGATGGGCGCGCTGGCGCTGCACGTCGCCAAGATCGCCCGCCGCCGGCACCCGCAGCACGCGCTGCCCGAAGAGGTCAACGGCTACTTCGCCGAAATGGGCCGCCTGGCAGTCGAATTGGGCAACACCGCACAGGAGGTGCTGCTCACCCAGGACCCCGAGCGCGCCGCCCGGATCCAGGAAGAAGACGACGCGATGGATGACCTCCACCGTCATCTGTTCAGCGTGATGATGGACCGGGAGTGGAAGCACGGCGTAACCGCTGCAGTCGACGTGACGCTGCTCAGCCGCTTCTACGAGCGCTTCGCCGACCACGCCGTCGAGGTCGCCCGCCGGGTGATCTTCCAGGTCACCGGCCGTTTCTCCGGCGACGACGGCCTGCCCACCATCCGCTAGACGCCTCGGTGTCACTCGCGAAAAGACGTAAAACTGTCGTTTCCACGCGAAAATCGACAGTTTTACGTCTGCTCGCGAGTGGGAGGTGACCTCAGCTCAGCAGGTATCAGGCGCACGCCGTCCCGATCGGCGGCCAGCAGGTCTTGCAGCATCTTCGCCAGCACCGACAATTCCGTGGCGGTATAGCGCGACAGGAAGTCGTGCCGGCCGGCATCCATCTCGTCGTGCATGCGCTGGTGCGCCGCGATGAGGATTCCCCCGTCCGGGGTGGGGGTCAGCTGCAGCTCTTTGCGGTTGCCCGGCACCGGTGACCTGGTGACCAGACCGGCGTCGACCAGTTTTTGGACATGTTTCGACACGGTCCCCTTGAGCTGGTCGGCGCGGGCAGCCAGGCCCACCACGCTGATCGGCCCGTCGGCGAGCACCGCCAGCAGGTGCAGGCTGAGGGTGGGCAGCTCACGCACTGTGCCTTCCAGCCGCGCTGGACAGTGTTCGGCAAGGTAGTCACGTTCGGCATCACTCTCGTCGGTGTCGAACTTGTCCCCTACCGCACCCACCAGTGCGCTGATCTCAGTGATCAGCGCAGACTTGGTTTTCATGGAAACCATCTTGCCATCCGGCGAGCCGGCGGCATATAGTTTCCGAAGAAACTATATCTAGCCGAGGAGCAACATGAAGGCAGCGGTCGTGCGCGAATGGGGCCAGCAGCCCCGGTACCTGGATTTCCCCGAACCCACGTCGCGCGACGGCGCCGTCGTCGCCGCCGTGGAGGCATCGGCGCTGACCAACCTCAGCCGCATGGTCATCATGGGAAAGCACTACAGCAGCAAGGAGATTCAGCTCCCTGCCATCGCCGGCGTGGACGGCGTCGCCCGCCTCGACGACGGCTCGCGGGTGTACACCGGATCACTGGCCCCGTACGGGCTGATGGCCGAACGCACTCTCGTCAATCCGGGCGACGCCGTCCCGGTGCCAGAACACGTCGACTCCGTCACTGCTGCCGCGGTGCCCAATCCCGGCATGTCGGCGTGGATGAGCTTGGACTACGCCGCCCAAACCAAACCCGGCGACCACGTGCTGGTCCTCGGCGCCACCGGCGTCACCGGATCACTGGCAGTGCAATTGGCGAAGTTCGTCTTCGGCGCGGGACGCGTCGTGGTGGCCGGCCGCAACCCCGAGCGACTGGAATGGCTACGCACCGTCGGAGCCGATGACGTCATCGCGCTCGGAACCGACGACCTCACCGAAAGCGTTGTCGCCCAACATTCTGCGCGGCCGTTCGACGCCGTCATCGACTACCTGTGGGGCACACCGGCGCAGCAGACCCTCGCCGCCCTGGCCGCCGCGCATCCGTCAGCCCATTTCCACGCCACGCGTTTCATCCAGGTCGGGTCGATGACCGGAGCGAGCATCGACATCGACGCCGCGACGTTGCGCAGCACCGGAATCACGCTGCAGGGAGTGGGGATCGGCAGCGTCCCGCCCGAGGCTGTGCAGCGTGCCCGGACCCAAGGCCTGCCGCGACTGTTCGCGATGCTCGACGCCGGCGAACTACAGCTGACCACCGTCGCCCGCCCGCTTGCCGACATCGAAAACGTCTGGGCGACAAAGGAACCCTCCGGCACCCGCGTCGTCATCACGCCGTAGGCGGCACCTCCCACTCGCGAGCAGACGTAAAACTGTCGATTTCCATGCCGAAATGACAGTTTTACGTCTGCTCGCGGAGTTATCCACAGGGTTGAAGACCGGATGGTGGCGGTCACGGAGCGAGGCCGCCACCATCGACCCATGACGCTCGAAGATGTATTCGCCGACCATAACGGCATCGCAACCGCACGGCAGCTACTCGCGACGATGACCGATCGAGCGCTCGCGCGCAGAGTCCGGGCCGGCGAAATCTTCCGGGTGTGCCACGGCGTCTATTCCGCGCGACCTCCAGACACCACAAGCCGGCTCCGAGCCCTGGACCTACTGTCCGACGTCCCCATCGTCGCATGCATGAGCACCGCTGCCGCGATGTACGGCTTTGATACCGAACAGGACGGTCGGACCCACATTCTCGACCCGGGCGTGCGCATCCGGACTTCGCTCGGCCTCAGTGTGCACCAGCGAATTGGCGCTCCGCTCAAGAAGTTTGACGGCCGACTCGCCACTGCGCCCGCATGGACAGCTATCGAAGTCGCTCGAACACTGAAACGTCCACGGGTGCTGGCCACGCTGGACGCCGCACTTCGGAGTGGAACGTGCACTTGGCCGGAGCTGCAGCAGGCTCTTGAGGAACAGCGTGGTCGTCGCGGAGTCGTCGCCGTCCGGGAGCTGCTACCACTTGCCGATGCAAGAGCCGAGTCACCGATGGAATCAGAGATGCGGCTGGTCTTCATCGACTGGGAGCTGCCAGCCCCCGAACTGCAGTACGAGATACGTGATCTGCACGGTCAACTCTGGCGGCTCGACTTCGCCTGGCCCGAGTACCGTGTTGCCGCAGAGTACGACAGCATGGAATGGCACTCGAATCCTGTTGCGGTCAAACATGATCGCATGAAGACTGCGCGCCTTCAGGAAATGAACTGGACCAGCGTTCCGGCCGTCGCCGACGACATCCGGCAATATCCGGTCGAGCTTTGCACGAGAATCAGGCGCCACTTCGCCCGCGCCGCCTGACCGACACACTCGCGAGCTGGGATCACCTCACACTCGCGAGCAGACGCAAAACTGTCGTTCTTCAGGCAAAAATGACAGTTTTGCGTCTGTTCGCGAATAGAAAAGAGCCCTAGCCGAAGCGACCGGAGATGTAGTCCTCGGTGGCCTTCTTGGTCGGGTTGGAGAAGATCTTCTCGGTGTCGTCGATCTCGATCAACTGGCCCGGCTTGCCGGTGGCCTCGAGGTTGAAGAACGCCGTCTGATCGCTCACGCGCGCAGCCTGCTGCATATTGTGCGTGACGATCACGATCGTGAAGTCCTGCTTCAGCTCTGCGATCAGATCCTCGATGGCCAGCGTCGAGATCGGGTCAAGTGCCGAGCACGGCTCGTCCATCAACAGCACGTCGGGCTGCACGGCAATCGCGCGGGCGATGCAGAGACGCTGCTGCTGACCACCGGACAGGCCACCACCGGGCTTCTCGAGCCGGTCCTTGACCTCGTTCCACAGGTTGGCGCCCTTGAGCGACCGCTCGGCGACCTCGTCGAGCGTCTTCTTGTTGCGCACGCCCTGCAGCTTCAGCCCGGCAACCACGTTGTCGCGAATAGACATGGTGGGGAACGGGTTCGGCCGCTGGAACACCATGCCGATGGTTTTGCGCACGCCAACCGGGTCCACGCCGGGGGCGTAGATGTCGTCACCGTCCAGCAGCACCGAACCGGTGGCACGGGCGCCCGGAATCACCTCGTGCATGCGGTTGAGGGTGCGCAGCACCGTCGACTTGCCGCAGCCCGACGGGCCGATGAACGCCGTCACACTGCGCGGCTCCACCGACAGGCTGACGCTCTGCACGGCGTGAAAGGCGCCGTAGTAGATGTTGAGATCCTTGAGATCCAGACGCTTGGCCATTAACCGCTACTCCTGCTCAAACTTTTTTCGGGGCAAAGATTTTGGCGCCGACGCGCGCTGCGATGTTCAACAGCGCGATCAGCAACACCAGCGTCAGCGCGGCACCCCACATGCGGTCCGTGGGGATCACGTTGGCACCGGCACCAGCGCCGATCTGGTCGTACATCATGCCGGGCAGCGAGCCCATGAAGCCGCCGAACATGTCGAAGTTCATGGCCTGTGCGTAACCCACCAGGACCAGCAGCGGGGCCGTCTCCCCCATGACGCGGGCCAGCGACAGCATGATTCCTGTGACGATGCCCGACAACGCGGTCGGGATGACAATGCGCACAATGGTTTTCCACTTGGGAATGCCGAGTGCGTAGCTGGCCTCGCGCAGGTCCATCGGGACGATGCGCAGCATCTCTTCAGTGGACCGCACGATGACCGGGATCATCAGCAGCACCAGCGACAGCGACACCGCGAACCCGGTGCGCTGGAAGCCCAGCGTGGCCACCCACAGCGCATAGATGAACAGTGCGGCGACGATCGACGGAACACCGGTGAGGATGTCGACCATGAACGTGGTGATCTTGCCCAGGCGGGTGCCGCCGCCGTACTCCACGAGGTACACCGCCACCATCACCCCGATCGGGATCGAGATGACGGCACACACCAGCGCTTGCAGGACGGTGCCGACGATGGCGTGGTACGCACCACCGCCCGCCTCGAACGCCGTCATGCCCGACTGCGAGTTGGTGAACCACTCTGCCGATGTCAGCGCCTGATAACCCTTGGTGACAACGGAATACAGCACCCACACGAGCGGGACCAGCGCCACCAGGACTGACAGGCTGACCAACACCGTGGCCATCCAGTTGGTCGCCTTGCGGCGCAGGCCGACGCCCTCGAAAGATTGGTGCTTCACCGGTCGTTCCAGCATCGCGGCCATCTTGGCGTTCATTTCGCGCCCCTTCCGGCCACAACAGCGCGTGCCGCGGAGTTCACCACAAAGGTGAGGATGAACAGCACCAGGCCGGCGGCGATGTAGGCGCCCGCCTTGAACTGGTCGTTGAATTCGCTTGCGGTCGCGGCGATCTTGCTCGCGAACGTGTAGCCGCCGTCGAACAGCGTCCAACTGAACTCGGTCTGCGTACCGCGCAGGATGATCAGCAGCGCGATGGTCTCACCGAGAGCGCGGCCGAGGCCGAGCATCGCACCACTGATGTAGCCCGAAAGACCGAACGGCAGCACGGTGGTGCGCACTACCTCCCAGCGGGTGGCACCCAGCGCCAGTGCGGCCTCGATCTGGCCGCGTGGGGTCTGCACGAACACCTCACGGCTCACCGCGGTGATGATCGGCAGGATCATCACCGCGAGCACGATGCCCGCCGTGAAGACCGTGCCACCGCCGGCGACCGAGGCGTTACCGGTCTTGAACAGGAACAGCCAGCCCAGATTCTCGTTGAGCCACAACGCAAACGGCTTGAGCACCGGAGCCAGGACGTACAGGCCCCACACGCCGTAGACGATCGACGGCACGGCAGCCAGCAAGTCCACGACGTAGGCCAGCGGACCCGCGAGCCGGCGCGGCGCGTACTGCGTCTGGAAGATTGCGATACCCAGGGCGACCGGCATCGCGATCAGCAGCGCGAACACCGACACGAAGACGGTGACCTGCAGCAGATCGAGGATGCCGAAGTGCATCGCCGACGTGTCGGTGGTGACCCAGTTGCCACCGAAGGTGAAGAAGTTCTCCTTGTTGCGGGCCAGCGCCGGGACGGCGCGCCACAGCAGGAAGACGCCGATGGCCGCGATGAGCGCGACGATCAGCACGCCGGAACCCTCAGCGAGCAGGCGGAAAATCCTGTCGCCCGGGCGAACCTTCGAGCCCTTCAATGGGTCGAGGGGCACCGGCGTCGGCGCAGGGAACGGTGCGGCAAGCGCCTCGCCCGACCCCGCGTCGGCTGGATTCGGTGTTGTCACTGTCATCCTGTCAGGAACCTAACGGTCGTGGGCTCCGGTTCCATCCTTGCTGCGATGGAACCGGAGCGCCAGCAGTGCTTAAGCGATTGCGTCGACCGACTGCAGCAGACGCGCTTTGAAGGCGTCGGGCAGCGGGATGTAGCCCGCCTTCGACAGGTTGGCCTGGCCCTGGTTGGCCGCGACCTTCAAGAACGACTTCACCGCAGCGGCGGTGTCGGCGTCGTAGCCCTTCGAGCAGACGATCTCGTAGGTGGCCAGCACCAGCGGGTAGGCGCCGGCTTCCTTGGTCGAGTACAGCGACTTCAGGTCGAGGGCCAGGTCGTTGCCGTCCTTGGCGAACTTGGCGGAGGCGATGGCCTTCTTGGCGTTGTCGTCGGTCAGTTCGACTGCGCCCGAACCGGTGTCGATCTGCGCGAACGGCAGGCCGGCGGCCGCGGCCGGGCTCTTCTCGACGTAACCGATGGCACCCGGGGTGGCCTGCACGGCCTGCACGACACCGGCCGACTTCTGCGCGCCCTCACCGGCGCCGCCCTGGAACTCGCTGCCGGCGCCCTTCTTCCAGCTCTCCGGAGCGGCGGCGGCCAGGTACTTCTGGAAGTTGTCGGTGGTGCCCGACGAGTCCGAGCGGTAGACCGGCTTGATGTCGGTGTCCGGCAGGGTGGTGCCGGCGTTCAGCGCGGCGATGGCCGGGTCGTTCCACTTCTTGATCTCGCCCTGGAAGATCTTGGCCAGCACGTCGCCGTTGACGACAAGCTTGCTCACGCCCTCGAGGTGGTAGGCCATGGCGACGGGGCCGAAGACCAGCGGCAGGTTCCACGCCGGGTTGCCACCGCAGCGCTCGGCAGCCTTCTCGACCTGCTCCTTGGCCAGCGCCGAGTCGGAACCGGCGAAGTCGACCTGCTTGGCGATGAACTGCTGGCGACCGGCGCCCGAGCCGGTGCCGTTGTAGGACAGGTTCTTGCCCGAGCAAGCCTGGCCCCAAGCCTTGTTGAATTCGGCGATCGCGTTCTGCTGCGCGGTCGAGCCCTCGGCGGTCAGCGCGTTCTTGCCGCCACACTCGGCGGCCGAACCGGACGTCGACGATGCGGTGCCGGACTTGTTGTCGTTGCCACACGCGGTCATGCCGACGGCAAGCGACGCGGCGGCTGCGGTGACGGCGACTGCTTTACCGATGCTGGTGAACTTCACGGGTCCTACTTTCGGTGTCGGCCGATGGTCGGCTTTCAAGGGTCGGCTTCCGACTCCCGCGCAACGTATGCGGCCGTGGTGGACGTATTCCTGATGCCGAATGAACGCAGGGTGAACACGATCAGCGACTTTTCAGCCAACTCGCTGTTTCAGCTAACGGTCGGGGCTCCCGCGTACGCGACGTCGGCGTTGTAGAGCTCGAACCCGAGACGTCGGTAGGTCTTCACCGCCGCGGTGTTGTCTGCCTCGACATACAGCAGTACGGTCCCCGCGGTCCCCAACCTGTCGGCCAGGTAGTGCAGGCCGGCCAGCGTCAGCAACGCACCGAGTCCACGGCCCTGCGCGTCCGGGCCCACGCCGACGACGTACACCTCGCCCAGGCCCGAGCCCGGGTGAATCTTCGTCCAGTGGAAGCCGAGGAGACTGTCGCCCGCCAAGTCCTCAGAGTCATACGCCAGGAACAACCCGGCCGGGTCGAACCACGACTCACCCCGACGTTCGTCCACCTCGGCCTGCGTCCAACCGCCCTGTTCGGGGTGCCAGTGGAACGCCGCGTTGTTGACGCGCAGCAGCTCGGCGTCGACCTCGGGTCCGGGATAAGTGGCCAGTCGCACGCCGGGCACATCTGGCAGAGCAGGCAGCGCGGACAACGACCGGCGCATCTGCCAGAGCTCGCGCACGGCGGTCAGGCCGAGTGCCGCGGCGGTGGCACGCGCGGCATCGAGGTTGCCGTGCGCCCAGATTCGGGTACTCGAGCCACCGGCCTCGAGGCCGGTGCGGATCAGCTCGCTGCCGACCCCGCGACGGCGCGCCTCGACGGCGACGACGGCCTCGGCCATGTCCGGCGCGAGATTCAGATAGCCGACCAACGCCCCGGAGTCATGGGCCAGCAGATGCCGCGTGCGGTTCAGCGGCAGCTCCCGCAGCACCTGGTCCCCGACCGGGGCCACGCCGTCCGCCGCGGTCGCCGCGGCGACGAGGGCGCGGATGGCGGCCTGATCGTCAGCACTCAGCGCGGTATGCCAGTTGAGCTCCGTCACTGCGCGGGCTGGGTCTGGCGGGTGCCGTTGTCGACATCGCCGGAATCACCGGAGTCGTCGTCCTCGTCGTCGATGTCGTCGACCGACTCGGCGGCACCGTTGGTGCGGCCGCGCGCGGGCCGGACGGCCTTGTAACCGACGTTGCGGACGGTGCCGATCAGCGACTCATAGTCGGGGCCGAGCTTGGCGCGCAGGCGCCGGACGTGCACGTCGACGGTGCGGGTGCCGCCGAAGAAGTCGTAGCCCCACACCTCCTGGAGCAGCTGGGCGCGGGTGAACACCCGGCCGGCGTGCTGCGCCAGATACTTCAGCAGCTCGAATTCCTTGTAGGTCAGATCCAGGGGCTTGCCACGCAGCCGGGCGGTGTAGGTGCCCTCGTCGATGACCAGCTCGCCGAGCGTGATCTTGCCGGCGCTCTGCTGGTCGGCGACGCCGTTGCGGCGTCCCACCAGCAGTCGCAGCCGGGCGTCGATCTCGGCCGGGCCGGTGCCGGGCAGCAGGATTTCGTCGATGCCCCATTCGATGTTGACGGCCACCAGACCGCCTTCGTTGACCACCGCCACGACGGGTACGGATGCGCCGGTGCTACCCAGCAGACGACAGAGTCCGCGGGCGGCCGCGAGATCGGTGCGCGCGTCGACGATCGCCACGTCGGCGTTGCCGGCTTCCAGCAACGACGACACCTCGGTGGGTGCCGGCCGCACGTTGTGCGGCAACAGCGCCAGCGCCGGAAGTACCGACTCCGGGTGCGGGTCGACGGTCAATAGCAGAAGATCCAACGGGTCCTCCAGTGCGTCCGGAGCCGCACCGGACCGTCCCCGGCGACGACGCTGTCGCGGTTGGATCCAGCTTGACCCCGGAGAATCATGGCTGACACATGGCCGTTACCGGCCAAGATCACCTAACGATAGCTTGCCACCTGCGATTTAGCGGCTTGGAACGGCCGGTCGCGGCACTGCGTGACTAGGCGTACGCCAGAATGTCCGGATGCGCAAGGTGCTGACTCGGCTGCTGATCCCGGTGGCCGTGCTGATCCTCGTGGTCGTCGGCACCGATTTCGGGTTCGCGATCTTCGCCGAATACCGGATGGCCCGCAGTGTCCGGACCGCGGCGCACCTGCACTTCGATCCATGGGTGTCGATCCTCGGGTTCCCGTTCGGAACCCAGGCGGCGCGTGGCCGCTACCAGCAGGTGGAGGTCAAGGCCCCCGCTGTCGCGCACCCCGTCGTGGGGAAGGCATCCATCGAGGCCACGTTGTACGACATGGTGGCGACACCCAAGTCCTGGCTGATCGGGCCTGACGCCAAATTGACCTCGACGAGGCTGGAAAGCCGCATCATCGTCGACTCGACCCACGTGGGCCGCTTCATGGGCATCAAAGATCTACTGGTGGAAGCCCCGACGAGCGATTCCGACGACGCCGCCGGCGGCACCACCGAGTCAGGCATCTCCAAGAACCACGGCCTCGTGTTCACCGGAACCCCGACCGCCGCCGGTCTGAACAAGCGCGTCAGCGTCTCGGTGGACCTGTCCGTCACCGGCGCCGACCACACGAACCTGGTGTTCACCGCGACCGACGTGCTCACCGGCCCGGGTACCGCCGAACAGCAGGTGGCCGACGACAAGAAGGCCGCGGTCCTGCGAGCCTTCTCGACGACGATGCCAGGCATGAAGCTGCCGTTCGGGCTGACCCCGACCAGCGAGGGTGCCCGCGGCTCCGACGTCATCATCGAAGGCGTCGCCACGGGAGTAACCGTGCCCCTGGACGGGTTCAGACAGTCATGAACTCCACAGTTGTGGTGCTGACGGTCCTGGTCGCCGCACTCGGGATCGCGTACATCATCGGCCGGCTACTGACGCTGCGCGCCGGCTTGATGAAGGAAGTCACGCCGGCCGAAGCGTCCGCCGAAACCGACAATTTCGATCTCGGCCTGTCGGCCACCGGCCCGACCGTCGTGCATTTCAGCGCAACGTGGTGCGGACCCTGCGCGGCCGTCCGCCGCGTCGTCGACCAGGTGTGCGACGAGCTCGGGGTCGCGCACGTCGAACTCGACCTGGACGCCAATCCCGTTGCGGCCCGACGACTGTCGGTGCTCTCGCTGCCGACGACGTTCATTTTCGACGCCTCGGGGCAGCAGCGGTACCGCACTGCGGGCGTCCCGAAATCCGCTGATCTGCGCGAGGCCCTGCTACCGCTGTTGGCTTGAGCACCCCGTTGTTGGGTAAGCTGTCTGCCGTGTTAGCCCCCCGCGAGCTCCTGCTCACCAAGCGTCGCGCAGTAGATCTGTGCCGCGTTGCGGGTTGTTGCTGTTGTTGTTGTAGCTGCTGAGAAGTCGCGCCGTCGTTTCGTGTTGCGCTCCGAGCAGCTTTCCGCGGCGGACCGCGAATCAAACTGTGCGGCCACCTCTCCGTTTACCAACAACAGGAGCTTTCCCATGTCAGACAACTCCATCGAAAACCCGCAGGTCGACGTGCGTGGACCCCGCTTCGCAGCCTGGGTCACCACCGGCGTGCTGATCGCTGCGCTGCTGGCGTCGGCCGCCAGCCCGATCGCCGCCGCCGTGATTCTCGGCGTGCAGGCCGTGGTGTTCGCGATCGGCGCAATCGGCGGACCACGCAAGCACCCCTACGGCCGTATCTTCGCCAGCTTCATCGCGCCGCGGCTGGCGCCGGTCACCGAGAAGGAACCGGTCGCGCCCTTGAAGTTCGCCCAACTCGTCGGGCTGCTGTTCGCGATCGTCGGATTCGTCGGCTTCGCGACGGGTATCCCTGCGCTGGGACTCGGTGCCACTGCGTTCGCGTTGATCGCTGCCTTCCTCAACGCTGCCTTCGGCATCTGCCTGGGTTGCCAGATCTATCCCCTGGTGGCGCGCCTGCGCCGCACGGGTATCCCCGCCACCACCTGACCTGCTAGAGCTCAGAAGCAACCGAAAGGAATTCGTACATGGCACGTTCCGACGTCCTGGTCTCGACCGAATGGGCCGAGAACAACCTCGATACCGCCGGCGTGGTGTTCGTCGAGGTCGACGAGAACACCAGCGCCTACGACGACGAGGGGCACATCCCCGGCGCCGTCAAGCTGGATTGGCGCGATGATCTGCAGGACTCGGTCAAGCGTGACTTCGTCGACCAGCAGCAGTTCTCGAAGTTGTTGTCCGACAAGGGCATCAGCAACGACGACACCGTCGTCCTGTACGGCGGCAACAACAACTGGTTCGCGGCGTACGCCTACTGGTACTTCAAGCTGTACGGCCATGACGACGTCAAGCTGCTCGACGGCGGCCGCAAGCGCTGGGAGCTCGACGACCGCCCACTGGTCAAGGACGCCACCGTCCGCCCGGCTACGACATACGTGGCCCAGCCGATCGACAACAGCATCCGGGCGTTCCGCGACGAGGTGATCGCCGCGATCAACACCAAGAACCTGGTCGACGTGCGCTCGCCCGACGAGTTCTCCGGCAAGATTCTGGCGCCGGCGCACCTGCCGCAGGAGCAGAGCCAGCGCCCCGGCCACGTGCCGAGCGCCATCAATGTGCCGTGGAGCCGCGCCGCCAACGACGACGGCACCTTCAAGTCCGACGAGGAGCTGGCCAAGATCTACGCCGACGCCGGCCTCGACGGAGAGAAGGAGACCATCGCCTACTGCCGCATCGGTGAGCGCTCGTCGCACACCTGGTTCGTGCTGCAGGAATTGCTTGGCCACCGGAATGTAAAGAACTACGACGGCAGTTGGACCGAATACGGCTCCCTGGTGGGTGCCCCGATCGAGTTGGGAAACTGATATGTGCTCTGCACCCAAGCAAGGCCTGACGCTGCCGGCCAGCGTTGACCTGGAGAAGGAAACCGTCATCACCGGCCGCGTGGTCGACGGCTCGGGCCAGCCGGTCGGTGGCGCGTTCGTACGACTGCTGGACAACACCGACGAATTCACCGCTGAGGTCGTCGCCTCGGCCACCGGTGACTTCCGGTTCTTCGCGGCCCCCGGCACCTGGACGCTGCGTGCGCTGTCCAAGGTCGGCAACGGCGACGCCGTGGTGGCGCCGACCGGTGCCGGCATCCACGAGGTCGACGTCAAGGTCGCCTGATTCCATTTGCCGCGAGCGGCCGTGTTTGTACCCCGACACTCCGTGTCCGGACGTACAAATGCGGCCGCTCGTCGCATGTGAGGGGCCGGTGCGGCGCACGTCACACCGGCAGCCCGAGTAATCTGTCTGTCCGTGGTGCTTTTCTTCGAGATCCTGCTGGTCGCGGCCTCGCTGGCCATCACCTGGTTTGCGCTCTACGCGCTGTACCGCCTGATCACCGACGAGTCGTGACAGCCGACCAGGACCCTGACGGCCTGGGCGAGCTCGGCGCACTGGCCGGTTCCGGCGACCGTGCGATCGCCGCCGCGGCCGATCGCGCCAAGGCCACGGCCGCGCGCAACGTGCCCGGGTTCGACGACCTGCCACTGCCCGCGGACACCGCCAATCTGCGCGAAGGCGCGAACTTCAACGACGCCCTGCTGGCTCTGCTGCCGCTCGTCGGCGTGTGGCGCGGCGAGGGCGAAGGTCGCGATGCCGCCGGTGACTACCGGTTCGGGCAGCAGATCATCGTGTCGCACAACGGCGGCGACTACCTCAACTGGGATGCCCGCTCCTGGCGGCTCGACGAGAACGGCGAATATGCCGGTCCGGGGCTACGCGAGACGGGCTACTGGCGGTTCGTGAACGACCCGGACGATCCGCACGGACAGGACGAGTCACAGGCCATCGAGTTGCTGCTGGCGCATTCGGCCGGCTACGTCGAACTGTTCTACGGCGCCCCGCTGAACCAGGCCAGTTGGGAGCTGGCGACCGACGCCCTGGCCCGCAGCAAGTCCGGAGTCCTGGTCGGCGGCGCGAAGCGGCTCTACGGGATCATCGAGAACGGTGACCTGGCCTATGTCGAGGAACGTGTGGACGCCGACGGCGGCCTGACCCCGCACCTCTCCGCGCGCCTGTCCCGTTTCGTCGGCTGAGACTCCTGCGGCCTCGCCGGTCTGCTGACCCGCCTCAGACATGAGGCGACCCCCGAGCCAAGGTTCCTGGTTGGACAAGACCGGGAGGCTCGGGGGCCGGGTGGCTGCGGGAATTCGCGAGTGCGCTCGGACGAATTACCCGGCGCTCCTAGCGGGCAGCCACCTCACATGTCCTCAAAGAATCAATCAATTTGTCGGACCACCTCCTTCCCTGTGTACGTGCGACCGTACTCCCAGGTCCGAGCCTCGACAACCGATTTTTCTCGGACTCAGAACTGCCCGCCGATCAACTCGGCGATCAGCGTCTCGAAGGGCGAGCCCGCCAGCTCCCGCCCGTCGAGGGTGTGCACCCGCGCCGCCAACGTGATCGCTGACAACAGCCAAATACCTTGCGCGGCAAGCAAATCCGCGACAGTCACACGTCGGTACACACACTCGACACCCTGCGCCGCGGCGGCCACGAACAGTGCGCGCAGCGTGGTCGACGGCAGGATGGACGACGCGTCGGGCGTCACCAGAACCGGTTCCCCAGGCGCGTCACGAACCGCCAGAACGACGGCCGAACGCGGCCCTTCGAGCACCGCGCCCGTCGCGTCGACGAACACCGCGTCCCCGGCTCCGGCCCGTTCCGCGTGCCGCAGCGCGGCCACGTTCGCCGCGTAGGACAGCGACTTCGCGCCGGCCAGTGGCCAGTGGGGCCGCACCAGCGTCACCGCGGCCACGCCGTCGCGGCGGGCCACAGCGGCACGAGCCGGCACCGCCGAGACCATCACGAAGGCCACCACACCGGCGACGGCGCGGCCCAGCACCAGCCGCAACACGGCCTCACCGCCGGGCCACTCACCGACCGCGGCCGCCACCGCCGCCAGCCACCGGGCGGAACCCGGACAGGGCAGGCCCGCCAGCGCCGCCGACCCCGTCAACCGCGTCAGGTGCTCGTCGAGCAGGAGGACGACGCCGCCACGTACCAACGCCGTCTCGAAAACCCCGTCGCCGCGGGAGAACACCGGGTCGTCGGTGCGGACCGAGGCCCGGCAGCCCTCGACCGCGACGACGATCGGCGGCGGGGTGGTCTGCGCCGGAATGGTCACGGCCAGAAGGTTAACCGGACCTTCGAACTAGGCTCGAAGCATGAGCGCAGTTCCCGCCCCCGAATCCGGACCCGACGCCGGCGCCGTCTGGCACTACGGCGACCCGCTCGGGGAGCAGCGTGCCGCCGCCTCCGAGGCCATCGTCGTGGACCGCGGCCACCGCGCGACCATCGAACTCACCGGTGATGACCGGCAGAGCTGGCTGCACACCATCTCGAGCCAGCACGTCAGCTCCCTGCCGGAGGGGTCCGTCGTCCAGAACCTGAGCCTGGACGGACAGGGCCGGGTCGAGGACCACTGGCTGCAGACCGAACTCGGCGGCGTCACCACGCTGGACACCGAGTCATGGCGCGGGCAGCCGCTCGCCGACTTCCTGCGCAAGATGGTGTTCTGGTCGAAGGTCGAGGTGAACCCGGCCAACCTCGCGGTGCTGTCGCTGCTCGGGCCCGCGGTCAACCAACTGGACCTGCCGACCCCGGAAGCCGAGTGGACCGCCGCCGCGCTGCCCCAGGGCGGTTTCGTCCGTCGTGTCGGCCCGCAGGAGATCGAGCTGGTGGTACCGCGTGCCGACGCCGCGACCTGGCGGCAGCGGCTCCTCGACGCGGGCGTCCGGCCCGCCGGGCTGTGGGCCTACGAAGCTCTCCGGGTGGCCGCGCTGCGGCCGCGGCTGGGCGTCGACACCGATGAGCGCACCATCCCGCATGAGGTCGGCTGGATCGGCGGGCCCGGCGTGGGCGCCGTGCATCTGGACAAGGGTTGCTACCGCGGCCAGGAGACCGTGGCGCGGGTCCACAATCTGGGCAAGCCGCCGCGCATGCTGGTGCTGCTGCATCTGGACGGCGGCGACGACCGTCCCGCGACGGGTGATCCGATCCTGGCCGGTGGCCGGGCGATCGGCCGGCTGGGCACAGTCGCCGAGCACGTCGACCTCGGCCCGATCGCGCTGGCGCTGCTCAAGCGTGGCGTGCCCGCCGACACCGAGTTGACCACCGGCGGCGAATCCGAAGTGCCCGCCGCGATCGACGCCGACTCGCTGCCGGGGGCGGACACCACCGCCGGGGCGGGCCGGGCCGCGGTGGATCGCTTGCGCGGTGGCACCCGGTAGGTGCCGTCGGTGTGTCAGTTGTCCCCTGTCTTCCGGCATCAGGCCTGAACCGCTCGTCTTTTCGGCCTCCGGACGCCCCCTGAGGGTGGCCTGCCAGCATGAGGCCGCCGGGCACGGTAAGCTAACGGCAGGACAATAAACACACTCAGATCGGAGCCGCCTGCACATCGGGCCGCTCCGTTATTGCGCGAGGGGGTCCCCTATGGGCCGCGGCCGAGCAAAGGCAAAGCAGACCAAGGTTGCTCGAGACCTTAAGTACAGCTCACCGCAGACCGATTTCACTCGGTTGCAGCGAGAGCTCTCGAACGATTCCGTTGGTTACAGCACCAGTGCCATCGATGACGACCTGCACGACGACGACTCGGACGACGAGCCCGCCGGTCGCTGGGCCGTACCCGAAGACGACTGGCGTCACTAGACCCCACGAGCGGCCCTGAGTCCCAGGGCCGCAGGCCCGGCCCCGCGCAGACCCGAAGGTCAGAAGCGCGGGTGCTGGCCCACCAACTCGGCGCGAACGCTGCTCTTGCCACCCTTGTTGACGGTGCCCAGAGTCCAGCAATCCAGGTGCCGGGCAGTCAGAATCGCCAGTGCGCGGTCGGTGTCCTCCGGCGCGACGACGGCGACCATGCCGACTCCCATGTTGAACGTCTTCTCCATTTCGGCACGCTCTACCCGGCCGCGCTGGGCGATCATCTGGAACACGGGTGCCGGCGTCCAGGTACCGCGGTCCATCTCGGCGGTCAGGCCGTGCGGGATGACGCGTTCCAGGTTCCCGGCCAGTCCGCCGCCGGTGACGTGGCAGAAGGTGCGCACCTGGGTCTCGGCGGCCAGCGCCAGGCAGTCCTTGGCGTAGATGCGGGTCGGCTCCAGCAGCTCTTCACCGAGCGTGCGGCCGAACTCCTCGACGTGCCCGGACAGGCTCATGCGGTCGATCTCGAGCAGCACCTTGCGGGCCAGCGAGTAGCCGTTGGAGTGCAGGCCCGTGGCGGCCATGGCGATGATCACGTCGCCGGGGCGGACGTTCTCGGGCCCCAGCAGATCGTCGGCCTCGACGACGCCGACGCCGGTGGCGGAGATGTCGTAGTGGTCGGGCTCCATCAGACCGGGGTGCTCGGCGGTCTCGCCGCCCAGCAGCGCACAACCGGCCTGCACACAGCCCTCAGCGATGCCGGAGACGATCTCGGCAACCCGCTCGGGCACGGTGCGGCCCACGGCGATGTAGTCCTGCAGGAACAGGGGCTCGGCGCCGCACACCACCAGGTCGTCGACGACCATCGCGACGAGGTCGATGCCGACGGTGTCGTGCTTGTCCATGGCTTGCGCCACGGCCAGTTTCGTGCCCACACCATCGGTCGACGAGGCCAGCAGCGGCTCGCGGTATCCGGCTTTCAGGCCGAACAACCCGGCAAAACCTCCGAGGCCGCCCCGCACCTCGGGGCGGGTGGCCTTCTTCGCGTGGGGCTTGAACAATTCGACGGCGCGATCGCCTGCCTCGATGTCAACCCCCGCCGAAGCGTAGGAGGCGCCAATCGATTCAGCTCGCTCATCCTGGCTAGTCATCGGCCCCAAGGCTACCGGTCGCACCCTCGCCGATGCACGTCGCGCCTCATGACGGCCGTCAGGTCAGGGGCGACGCAGGGCTGAGGCGTTGTCGTTGTCGGCGGTCAGCGGCAGGCCGGTGCGGGCCGCGGTCGCCAGCATCTGCTCGACGACGTTCTTGCCGAGGGCGGCTTCACCGGGCAGTTCGATCGGGTAGTTGCCGTCGAAGCAGGCCGCGCACAAGCGGGTGGCGGGCTGTTCGGTGGCGGCGATCATGCCCTGTCGACTGATGTAGCCCAGGGAGTCGGCGCCGATCGCGTGCCGGACCGCCTCGAGCATCTCGTCCTCGCTCGCCTCGGTGCTCTTGGCATTGGCGATCAGCTCGGCCGGGGTGGCGAAGTCGATGCCGTAGAAGCACGGCCACTTCACCGGCGGCGACGCGATGCGCACGTGCACCTCGACGGCGCCGGCCTCGCGCAGCATGCGGACCAGGGCGCGCTGGGTGTTGCCGCGGACGATCGAGTCGTCGACGACGATCAGCCGCTTGCCGCGGATGACTTCCTTGAGCGGGTTGAGCTTCAGCCGGATACCGAGCTGCCGGATGGTCTGCGACGGCTGGATGAAGGTGCGCCCGACGTAGGCGTTCTTCATCAGGCCCTGGCCGAACGGGATACCCGAGCCCTGCGCGTAGCCGACGGCCGCGGGCACACCCGATTCGGGCACCCCGATGACCAGGTCGGCGTCGACGGGCTTCTCCTGGGCCAGCCGGCGGCCGATGTCGACGCGGGCGGCGTGGACCGAGCGGCCGGCGATGGTGCTGTCCGGGCGGGCCAGGTAGACGTACTCGAAGACGCAGCTCTTGGGCTCGGGGTTGGCGAAGCGGGTGGAGCGCACGCCGTCGGCGTCGATGGCCAGCAGCTCACCGGGCTCGATGTCGCGGACGAACGAGGCGCCGACGATGTCCAGCGCGGCGGTCTCCGAAGCGACGACCCAGCCGCGGTCCAGCCGGCCGAGGGACAACGGACGCACGCCATGCGGGTCGCGCGCGGCATACAGGGTGTTCTCGTCCATGAAGGTCAGGCAGAACGCGCCGCGGACCTGCGGCAGCAGTTCGAGAGCGGATTGTTCCAAGCTCGAGTCGGCGGCGCCGTGCGCGAGCAGGGCGCCCAGGATGTCCGAGTCGGTGGTGGCGGCGACGTGGCCGCGCGCGTTGATCAGGCCGGCTTCGCGGGCCCGGGCCGCCAGTTCGGCGGTGTTGACCAGGTTGCCGTTGTGGCCGAGCGCGACGCCCGTGCCGGCGGCGGTGTTACGGAACACCGGCTGCGCGTTTTCCCACGTGGTGGAGCCGGTGGTGGAGTAGCGGCAGTGTCCGACGGCGACGTGGCCGTGCATGGCGGCCAGGGTCTGCTCGTCGAACACCTGACTGACCAGGCCGAGGTCTTTGAACACCAGGATCTGAGATCCGTCAGCGACGGCGATGCCAGCCGCTTCCTGCCCTCTGTGCTGCAGCGCATAAAGGCCGTAGTACGTGAGCTTTGCCACATCCTCGCCAGGGGCCCAGACCCCGAATACGCCGCATTCCTCGCGTGGCTCGTTCTCGGTCTGTTCGGTCACGATAGGGCTGCTCCCGGGGAGGCGGTTGGTGACAGGAATGAGTCTACGGTCCAGCCGGGCGGGAAACGGAATCGAATCGTCCGTCCGTCATCGCGTCGTCCGCCGGCGGCGCATCCGCCGGGCTCATCTCGAGCTCAGCTGCCGTGCCGCGGCCGGCCTCGCGCACGGCCGTCAGCCGTCTCATCAGCCCACTTCAATCCTGCTGTTTATATGGATTTCATGGTCAGTCAATTATCCGAGAGTCCCGGTACCGCCGTCCCAGATTCGGGCGCCGCCGACCCGACCCGGCCATGGCCGACCGTGACGAAGATCGCATTCCGATTCTGCTTTCTGTACTTCGGCTTGTTCTGTGCGCTGTTCGCGCAGATCACCTTTGCCTTCTTCGGCATCGTGGGCGAGTGGCTGCCGAAGCTAGCGGTGATGTGGCAGATGACCGTGCTGGGCCCGCCGCTGAAGTGGGTCGGCCGCGAGGTCTTCGGGGTCGACGCGGTGCTGCACCAGGATTCCGGCAGCGGCGATCAGACCGTGGTCTGGGTGATGGTGTTCACCCTGGCGGTCGTCGCGATCGTCGGGACCGCGGTGTGGACGCTGGTGGACCGGCAGCGGCCCGACTATGCCCGACTGTCGGCCTGGTTCCTGACGTTCCTGCGGTTGTGCGTCGCCGGCCAGATGCTGTTCTACGGGTTCGCCAAACTGGTGCCGACACAGATGCCGTCGCCGCCGCCGTCCGCGTTGCTGCGGTCCTTCGGCGACTTCAGCCCGGCCTCGGTGCTGTGGCTACAGGTGGGCAGCTCGCATCCGTACGAGATGACGCTCGGCGCCGTCGAGGTGCTGGCCGGGTTGCTGATGTTCCTGCCGCGCACCGCGACCCTGGGGACACTGCTGGGCCTGGCCAGCATGGCCCAGGTGTTCCTGCTGAACATGACTTTCGACGTGCCGGTCAAGATCCTGTCCGGACACCTGCTGCTGATGAGCCTGGTGTTGCTCGCCCCGCAGCTGCGCCGGCTGACGAACCTGTTCGTCCTGCAACGCCCGTCGGAGCCGGTCAGTCAACCCGCCCTGTTCGGCTCCGAGCGGGCCAATCGGCGAGCCGCCACCGTCCAGGCCGTGCTCGGGCTCTGGGTAGTGGCCGGGTGCGCCCTCGCCGGCTGGCAGGCGTGGCACGCCTACGGCGGCGGCAAGGCCAAGCCCGAGCTGTACGGAATCTGGTCGGTCCGGGAGTTCAGCGTGGACGGCAAATCGCTGCCGCCGCTGATGACCGATCAAACCCGTTGGCAACGTGTGGTTTTCGAAAAGGACGGTGCGCTGACGTACCAGCGGATGAACGGCGAACTGGTGGACGCGCCCGCCACCGTCAAATCCGACACCATCACAGTGTCCGAACCGGGCGGCACGGCGCTGGCCGAACTGAAGGTGTCACGACCGTCGGCCCAGCAGCTGCAACTGACCGGCACGCTGCACGGCCGCCCGGTGCAGATCGCCCTCGACCAGGTCGATCTCGATCAATTCACTCTGCGCAACAGGGGCTTTCACTGGGTTCAGGAATACCCGTTCTTCAAGTGAGCGCTACAGGTCGACCAGCGGAAGCCATCGCTCGATCTCCCGGGCCCGTGAACCCGACAGCTCGACGGCGCCGGTCGCGTCGTCGAGCGACAGCAGCCCGGTGGCCAGCAGGAGCCAGGTGCGGGGGTCGGTCTCGACCACGTTGGGCGGATTGCCGCGGGTGTGACTGAGCCCGGAAATGCATTGCACCGCAACGAACGGCGGGATGCGAACCTCGACGCTGGCGCCCGGCGCTACGGCGGCGAGGGTGCGCGCCGTCAGCCGGACGGCGTCCGCGATCGCGGCCCGCGGGGGCGCTTCGGTTCGGTCGTCACGCAGCCACGCGGCGACGCGCAGCGCCGCGGCCCGGGTCGTGGCCGGGTCGGGCGCCTTACGCCCGGCCACGGCTCAGCTCCGGTGATTTGTGCACGTTTCGTAACGCTCAGCGTTACCGGCCGTGCACAAATCACTCATGAGAGAACAGGGCGGGCAGCACGGATTCGGAAGTTCGACGGAGCTCTTCCAAAGTGACGCTGAACTGCCCTTGCACTTCCACCGAGTCGCTGCCCGGGTCCACCACGCCGATGCGGACGGCCGGCAGTTCGCGGGCCTCGCACATCGCCATGAAGCGGCTCTCCTCGGTGCGCGGCACCGCGACCAGGACGCGGCCCGACGACTCGGAGAACAGCTGGATAAACGCGTCGGAAGCCGATTCACATCCGGAGGGAAGCAAGACGCGGCAACCGGTTTCGCCGGCCAGGGCCGCCTCGACGACGGCCTGGATCAGCCCGCCCTCGGACAGGTCGTGGGCCGCCGAGATGAGGCCGTCTCGCGAACCGGCGGTCAGCACCTCGGACAGCAGCTGCTCGCGCGCCAGGTCGACCTTGGGCGGCACGCCACCGAGGTGGTCGGCGGTGACCTGGGCCCAGACCGAACCGTCGAACTCGTCATGTGTGTCGCCGAGCAGGATCAGGGTCTCCCCCGGCTCGGTGCCGAAACCGGTCGGGATGCGGCGATGGACGTCGTCGATGACGCCGAGCACACCGACCACCGGCGTCGGCAAGATCGCCGTCGAGCCGGTCTGGTTGTAGAAGCTGACGTTGCCGCCGGTGACCGGAATACCAAGGGCCGCACAGCCATCCGCGAGGCCGCGCACGGCCTGCGAGAACTGCCACATGACACCCGGGTCCTCGGGCGAGCCGAAGTTCAGGCAGTTGGTGACGGCGACCGGGGTGGCGCCGGTGACGGCGACGTTGCGGAAGGCCTCGGCCAGCGCCAGCTGCGCGCCGGTGTACGGGTCCAGCTGCGTGTAGCGGCCCGAGGCGTCGGTCGACACCGCGATGCCGCGGCCGGTGGCCTCGTCGATGCGCAGCACGCCGCCGTCGGCGTGCTCGGCCAGGACGGTGTTGCCGCGCACGTAGCGGTCGTACTGCTCGGTGATGAAGGCGCGGCTGCACAGGTGCGGGCTGCCGAGGAGCTGCAGCAAGGTGGCGCGCAGTTCGTCGCCGGTCTTCGGCCGGGGCAGGTTGGCGGAGGTGTCGGCGATCAGCGCGTCCTGCGTGTCGGGGCGCTGGACGGGGCGGTTGTACACCGGGCCCTCGTGGGCGACGGTGCGCGGCGGCACGTCGACGACGGTCTCGCCGTGCCAGCTGATCTTCAGCCGGTCGCCGTCGGTGACCTCACCGATGACGGTGGCCAGCACGTCCCACTTGCGGCAGACGGCCATGAACGCGTCGACGTTCTCCGGCGTCACGACGGCGCACATGCGCTCCTGCGACTCGCTGGAGAGCACCTCGGCGGGGGTCATGCCCGTGGCGCGCAGCGGCACCTGGTCCAGGTCGATGTGCATGCCACCGTCACCGGCCGACGCCAATTCTGAAGTGGCGCAAGATAATCCAGCGCCGCCGAGGTCCTGGATGCCGACCACGAGGTGCGCGGCGTACAGCTCGAGGCAGCA
>Ga0070667_100000998_pt1 | contig 25961 bp, 29 predicted proteins | sample KBSS33metaG_FD_64659 | JGI IMG/M metagenome (GOLD analysis project Ga0070667, IMG submission 64659) | Switchgrass rhizosphere microbial communities from Kellogg Biological Station, Michigan, USA - KBS S3-3 metaG | ecosystem: Host-associated > Plants > Roots > Rhizosphere > Soil ...
ATGAAGAAGTCGGTCTTCGGCATTCTCAACTACCTGCTGCCGGTGAAGGGCGTGATGCCGATGCATTGCTCCGCGAATATCGGCCCCGACGGGGACACAGCAGTGTTCTTCGGGCTTTCGGGCACTGGCAAGACCACGCTGTCGGCGGACGCCAGCCGCACCCTCATCGGCGACGACGAGCACGGCTGGTCGGACACCGCTGTGTTCAACTTCGAAGGCGGCTGCTATGCCAAGATGATCCGTCTTTCGGCCGAGGCCGAGCCGGAAATCTTCGCCACCACCAAGCGCTTCGGCACGGTGCTCGAGAACGTGGTGATCAATCCCGATACCCGCACGATCGACCTGGATGACGCTTCCCTGGCCGAGAACAGCCGTGGATCCTACCCGATCGAATTTATTCCGAACTCGTCCAAAGAAAACCTCGGTCCGGTGCCGAAGAACATCATCTTCCTCACTGCCGACGCTTATGGCGTGTTGCCTCCGATCGCGCGGCTGACTCCGGATCAAGCGATGTACCACTTCCTCTCGGGCTACACCGCACGCGTCGCGGGCACCGAGATCGGCGTGACCGAGCCGGAGGCGACCTTCTCGACCTGCTTCGGTGCACCGTTCATGCCGCGCCACCCCACCATCTACGGCAATCTGCTCAAGGAGCGGATCGCCAAGGGCGGCGTGAAGTGCTGGCTGGTCAATACCGGCTGGTCTGGCGGCAAGGCGACGATGGAAGGCATCAAGCGGATGCCGATCAAGGCGACGCGCGCGCTGCTCAACGCCGCGCTCGACGGCAGCCTGAACGAGGCTGAGTTCAAGGAGGATCCGAACTTCGGCTTCGAAGTGCCGGTGGCGGTGCCGGGCGTCGACAGCAAGCTGCTCGACCCGCGTGGCGCCTGGGCCGATGCGGCCGAGTACGATCGGACCGCCCAGACCCTGGTCAAGCAGTTCATCGAGAACTTCGAGCAGTTCGAGGAGCACGTCGACGAAGGCGTGCGCAAGGCGGCGCCTGTCGCTGCCTGAGGCATTCTTGCTCGACTTCAATTGAAGAGGGCCCGGTAGCTGCCGGGCCCTTTTTCATGAGGTTGTCAAAGCACTGCCTTTCGTCGTGCCCATGGACTTTCTCCTGCGTTTGCAGACGTGCGTGACGGCACTGCTGCAACTCGTCAGCCGTTTTGCGTGCGCGCCTCGGTAGTGCTACCAAGGGTGGAGCAGCTAGGAGCAACGCAATGGGACTCTTCGACGGCATCCTCGGTCAGGTCAGCGACCATGCGGACGTGCGCAATCTCGCCGGAAAGCTTGGGCTCGATCCGGCTGTCGCGGAAAAGGCGATCGTGGCGCTCGGTATCGCGCACCAGCAGCCGGGCGACACCGCCCAGCTCGCCGCCGAGCGCAGCGGGCTCGATCTCGCTACGGTCCAGCAGCTTATCGCGCAGATCGGCGGGGAAGGGTCGCTGACCCAGTTCGCAAGCGCGATCGCCGCCGATCCCTCCAAAGCGGCCAGCCTGTTCGACAAGGATGGCGACGGCAGCGTGATGGACGACCTTGCCGGCATGGCGAAGGGGCTGTTCGGCAAGAGCTGAGCTTCGCATCGGGCATCAGCAAAGGGCCGCACCGGAGATCTGCTCCGGGGCGGCCCTTTGTTTTCGGCACTGGTCGGCGGACGATCTCAGTCGAGCATGTCTGCGGGGACCTTGCCACCATTCTTCGCCAGTTCGCGCATGGTGGCCTGGTGCAGCCAAATGTTCATCTCGGCCGACCCGTCGAGTGCTCCGCTGTAACCAAGCTCGCGGGCCAATTCCTTGCGATTGTCGAGGCTCGAATCGATGCCGACCACCTTCATCAGGTCCACGATCGAGCTGCGCCAATTCAGGTTCTTACCCTCTGCCATCTGCGCGAGGTTCGCTTCGACATCGGCCTCGCTCACGGCTGCGGGGGCGGGTGGTGCAGCTGCAGCCGGCGCGGGTGTCGCAGGCTTCGGCGCTGCAGAGGGGGCAGCGGGACGAGCTGGCGTCGGCTGGACAGGCGAGGGCTGTCCAGACGCGGTTGGCTTATGGCCGAAGATGGCGTCCTTGATCTTTCCGAATATCGACATGAAGCTTACGTCCTTCCCGAAGGGGACGCCATCCTAGTCCGAAGCGGCCGGTGGCGTGCTGTACGACAACGGCCGCGGTGGCACTAAGTTCGGTCAGCCCGCCCCGCGCGCGGAGCGCTTCACGTATTCCTCCACATTGCCGGCAAGCACGTCGAGCGGCACGTTGCCGCCGTCGACCACCGCATGGTCGAAGTCGCGCAGGTCGTAGGCGCCGCCCAACGCCGCGCGGGCCTGATCGCGCTGCCGGTTGATCTCCGAATGGCCCATCTTGTAGCCGCAGGCCTGCCCGGGCCAGGAGCAGTAGCGGTCCACTTCATTGACCACTTCCTCGCGCTTGTTGCCGTTCTTTTCCATGAAGAAGCGAACCGCGGCCTCTCGTGTCCAGCCCTTGGCGTGGAGCCCGGTATCGACCACCATCCGGCAGGCGCGAAAGGCGATCGACTGAAGGTAGCCGAGGCGTCCTACCGGATCACCGTCGTAGGCGCCGAGTTCGTCCGCGAGCTGCTCGCCGTAGAGCGCCCAGCCTTCCGAATAGGCGTTGAAGGCCAGGATCGAGCGGATCAGCGGCAGGCGGTTGGCATATTCGCCCTGCCAGACATGACCCGGGATCGCCTCGTGGTGGACGAGGGTGGGCAGGTCGTACTTGCGATGCAGGTCGGTCGTGCGAAGGTTGATCCACATCTTGCCGGGGATCGTCCCGTCCTTCGATCCGGCGCCGCCATAGGCCGTCGGCGCGCCCGGCTCCTCCGAGGCGGGCAGGCGTCGTACTTCGACATGGCCGGGCACGAGCGTGCGGAATGCGCGCGGCATCTCGCCGCGGATCCAGTCGAGGCGCTTCTGGATGAAGGCGAGGATCTCGGCGCGGCCGGGATCGTCCGACGGAAACATGAAGCGCTTGTCGCTGCCAAGTGCACTCATCCGCTCGCCTACCGAGCCCTTGGTATATCCTAGGGAGTTCAGGATCGGGTCCATGCGCGCGTGGAGCGCAGCCAGTTGCTCCAAGCCAAGTTGGTGGATCTCTTCGGCGCTGGTGCGCGTGGTGGTGCTGGCTCGAAGCGCCCACGCGTAGTACTCGGCACCGGATGGCCGTTCGCGCATGCCCGGATCGCCCTTCGCCAGCGTGCGCAGCCGCTTCAGCTCGGCAAGCTGGCGGTCGAGCGCCGGCACCGTCTCCGCCGCGACGATGCGCCCGGCATCGGCGCTCCAGCTGCCGCTCATAGTCTTCGTGCGTGTGGCGATCGAATTGACGAGCGTGCCGCCGCCGTTGTGCGCGTCGGCGATCGTGCTGGTCATCTGAGCGATGGCGCGGTCGAGCAGGAAATCGGGTGGCACCAGCCCCTTGCCTGCAGCTGACCGCATGCGGCCAAGCTCGCCATCGAGTTGCCCGGCCATGGCCCGCAGCCGCGCCACATAGGCGTCGGCATCCGCAGACTCGCGCACCGGGTGATCGGCTTCGAGGAAGCGCGGCGTGTCGAGGTAGGTGCCGACGTTCTGAATCACCACGTAAGGGGTGTTGCGCCAGCCTCCCACCGCGACATCTCCGTAGGGCAGAGCGAAGCCCTCGAGTGCGGTCGCATAGGCGCTGCGCACGACGGCGATGCTTGTGCGCGTCGAGTGGTCGATCCCGTCCACCGGGACGGCCTCGACCCGGGCGAGGTCTTCGCGAAGGGTGGCTGCCAGCGCGTCGCGACCAAGCTGCGAGCGATCTTCGGAGCGGGTGCGAAGATAAGCATGCTCTCCGGTGTCGACGCCGAGGCTGGTGGCACCTTCGGGCAAGTGTTCAAGCAGGCGCCACGCGAGGGCGTCAAGCAAGGCATCGCCCGGCGAAGGCGCTGGGGGTGTCGCGGGAACAGGGCTCGGAGGAGTACCGGGGACGGGCCGCGGGCCAGCCGCTGCGCACCCGGAAAGCGCGATGCCGGCGGTTCCGGCGGCCAGCAGGTGAAGCGCTCGGCGGCGAGCGAAGGGGTGGGAAAGGTGGATGGTCGCGGGGGAGGTCTCGCTCATGGTCGAGCACGATGGCGAGAGGGTGCTGGGCTGTCAAACGCCTCGCCAGCGCAGCGACGCCGCGCTAGACGTGGGCGCCATGGACATCGCGCTTTCGCTGCTCGTGCTCACCACCATCGCGCTCGTGCTGGGTGCCGCGTTCCTGTGGCGGCGGCCGGGTTATCGCAGGCAGGCGGCACTGATGCTGGTGCTGGCGGTGGTGATGATGGGCAACATCGTGATCTGGACGCTGCCCACCAAGGAGGGCGCCACCTTGTCCAGCGGAGCAAAGAGGGACTGAGGTCGGAGGGGCCAACCTCAATTAGTCAGGTTATGACCGCGCCTTGGCCTCACCGGCCTCGGCTCTAGCCCGCGACTTCCCGTCAATCCGCAAGCGGTTACTTGATCGGGCAGTCCGGCGAGAGCCGCATGTCGAGGTAGTTGTCGACCGAGCGCATCAGATCCTGGGTCTCGTGCTCGAAGAAGTGGTTCGCGCGCGGGACTTCGTCATGATGGATGGTGATGTGCTTTTGCGTGCGCAGCTTGTCGACCAGCTTCTGGACGGCATTGGGCGTCACCACCGTGTCGCCTGTGCCCTGGATGATGATTCCCGAGGCGGGGCAGGGCGCCAGGAAGCTGAAGTCATACATGTTGGCGGGCGGTGCCACCGAGATGAAGCCGCGGATCTCCGGGCGGCGCATCAGCAGCTGCATTCCGATGAGCGCGCCGAACGAATAGCCAGCGATCCAGGTGGTCGAAGCCTCCGGATGGATCGACTGCACCCAGTCGAGCGCGCTGGCGGCGTCGGAGAGCTCTCCCACGCCGTTGTCGAAGCTGCCCTGGCTGCGACCGACGCCGCGGAAGTTGAAGCGCAGCGTCGCGAAGCCGCGATTGACGAAGGTCTTGTAGAGGTGCTGCGTGATCCGGTCGTTCATCGTGCCGCCGGCCTGGGGGTGCGGGTGCAGGATCATCGCCACCGGCGCGCGCGGACGCGGTGCAGGCTGATAGCGCCCTTCGAGACGACCTTCGGGACCGGGAAAAATGACGGCTGGCATGGAATTTCGAACCTGACCTGTTGAAACTCCCGCAAAGCGGCGGGTAGCCGGCTCGTGCGGGAGTGCTAAGGGATTGGCTCGCTATATAGAAACCTTGGCCCTGAAAACAACTTCGCAAGCGATGCCCGCACAGACCGTCTATCTCGACCATGCCGCGACCACGCCGATGCTGTCTGCTGCACGCGACGCGTGGCTCGAAGGGGCGGCCATCTGGGCCAACCCTTCGAGCCCCCACGCGGCAGGTCGCAGTGCCCGTGCCGCACTGGAAGATGCGCGCGAGCGGGTGAAGGCAGCGCTGGGCTGGGAGGGAGAGGTCATCTTCACTTCCGGTGCCAGTGAGGCGCTTGCGATAGGCCTCGGCCGGGCCAAGGCTGCCCCGAGGCTGATTTCCGCCGTCGAGCACGATGCGGTATTCCGAGCCGCGCCCGGCGCGCAGGTGCTGCCGGTCGTCGGCGGCGAGGTGGATGCCGGAGCACTCTCCCAGGCGCTCGTCGCGGGGTCGTCGGTGGTGGCGGTGCAGTCGGTCAATTCCGAGACGGGTACCTTGCTGCTGCAAGGCGATGCTTTGGCGGACCAAGTGCATGCGGAAGGTGGCTTGCTGTTGGCCGACTGTTCGCAATCCGCAGGCAAGATGCCGCTGCCGCGTGCCGACATGGTGGTCGTGTCCGCGCACAAGCTCGGCGGCCCCGTGGGGATCGGCGCGCTGCTCCTGCGCGATTTCGCGATGCTGGAGCCGAGCGGCGGCCAGGAACGTGGCTATCGCGCGGGCACCGAGAACCTGCCTGGCGCGCTCGGCTTCGCGGCAGCGCTGGAGGCAGGCGGGGTGGAGCGCTGGGCCACGAGCGAGGACGAGCGCTGGCGCTTTCTGGAGCGGCTGCGCGGTCTCGGCACGGTGATCGAGCCGGGTCGACAGTGCTCGCACATCTTCGCAGTCGCCGCGCCGCGCCTGGCGGCGACCGCGCTGCTCATTCGCCTGGACTCCCAGGGCTTCGCCATCTCCGCCGGGAGCGCCTGCTCGTCGGGCACGCTCAAACCCAGCCGCGTGCTCCAAGGGTTCGGCGTCGATCCGGACTTGGCCAGGCGCACGGTGCGCGTCTCGATCGGCTGGAACACGACCCCGGCCGAACTCGACGCTTTTGCTGAGGCGTGGGAGCAGGTGAACGCATGATCTACCTCGACTACCAGGCCACGACGCCGCTTGCGCCCGAGGCGCGCGAAGCGATGCTGCCGTGGCTCGGTGGCCCGGGTACGTCCGGTTTCGCCAACCCGCATAGTCCGCACCGGGCCGGTCGCGCCGCTGCCGCTGCGGTGGAGGCGGCGCGCGAGCAGGTCGCCTCGCTATTGCCGTCGGGTGGGCGAGTGATCTTCACGTCGGGCGCGACGGAAGCGATCAACCTGGCGATGCGCGGTTGCGGCGCACGGTCGCTAGCCGTCAGCGCGATCGAGCACGCCGCCGTGCTCGACACCGCGGCCACGATCGATCCGGCCGTCGCAATCCTGCCAGTGAGCGAGGAAGGCGTCGTCGCCGGAGACGTGGCGTTTGCAGCCGGCACCGGGCTTGTTGCCGTCATGCAGGTCAATAACGAGATCGGCACGATCCAGCCGGTGGAGGCGCTGGCGGAGCGCGCTCATGCCGCGGGGGCGCTGTTCCTGTGCGACGCCGTGCAGGGCGCCGGCAAGCTGGCGCCGCCCGCCAGCGCCGACATGATCGCGATCTCTGCGCACAAGTTCTACGGGCCGAAGGGTATCGGCGCGCTGTGGCTGCGTGACGGGTTGAACCTCGCGCCGCTGATCCACGGCGGCGGGCAGGAGCATGGCCTGCGCTCGGGCACGCTTTCGCCGATGCTATGTGCCGGCTTCGGTGCCGCTGCTGCGCTGTCCCAGGCCAGGATCGAGGAAGACGCCGCGCATGTCGCAGCGCTGTGGGCGCGGGCGCGGGCGATCCTGAACCGCTGGACGCTCAATGGGTCGGCCACGCTTCGCTGGCACGGCAATCTCAATCTACGGCTGGAGAGCCTCGACGTCGCGCGACTGATGTCGGACCTACGCGACGTGGCATTCTCGGCCGGTTCCGCTTGCGCCAGCGGATCGGGTCGGCCAAGCCATGTGCTGCGCGCGCTAGGCCTGTCGGACGGTGCGGCCAAAGGCTCTATCCGTCTCGGTTTCGGGCGATATACTGAGCTCAGGGAATTGGAGGATGCCTGCGCTCGAATCGATGTCGCTGCGGCGGCGCAGGGAGTCTGACGTGCCAAGCGTTCTGTTCGTTACGCCCGAGGGGTCCAGGATCACTGCACAGGGGGCCATCGGCACGCGCCTGCTGGAAGTGGGGCAGGCTGCCGGCATGCCTCTCGAAGGCACATGCGAAGGGCAGATGGCCTGCTCCACCTGCCATGTTATCGTCTCGCCCGATTGGTTCGACAAGCTGCCCGCCGCCACCTGCGAGGAGGAGGACATGCTCGACCTTGCCGCCGACGTTGCGCGCACCAGCCGCCTGGCCTGCCAGATCGCCTTGACCGAGGCGCTGGATGGGATGGTGGTGAGGATACCCGGCGTGTCGCGGGACATGCAGATCGGCTGAGGCCGGCGCCATCGCGACCGGACGTCGTCCCGGGTCATGCCCGGGACGACGGGCGTCAGGCGTTCACGGCCTCGATCACAGCCTTGGAGAAGGCCGGGATGTCGTCCGGCTTGCGGCTGGTGATGAGATTGCCGTCGACCGCGACTTCCTGGTCGACCACTTCGGCACCGGCGTTGCGCAAATCGGTCCGGATCGAGGGCCAGCTCGTCACCGTGCGGTCTTCGATCACACCTGCTTCGGCGAGCAGCCAGGGACCGTGGCAGATCGCGGCGACGGGCTTGCCGCTTTCGGCAAAGGCGCGCACGAGGTCGATCGCCTTCGGCTCCATCCGCAGCGCATCGGGATTCATCTGTCCGCCCGGGAGCACCAGCGCGTCGAAATCGCCGACGTTCGCATCGTCGAGGCTGAGATCGACGGCGACCGGATCGCCCCAGTCGGTGTGTTGCCAGCCCTTGATCTCGCCCGACTTGGGACTGGCGACGGTGGTTTCGATGCCGGCCTGGTTGAGCGCGTCGCGCGGGCCGGTCAGCTCGCTCTGCTCGAAACCGTCGGTGGCGAGAATGAGCACTCGCTTGGTCATGAGGTTCTCCTTTGGGATGTACGGGTTGAATGAATGGCGGAAAACTTCGGTTCCTGCGGTTCCGCTCGGTGCATCGCATTGCTAGGGCTGTCCGCCCATGGTGAGTAAGACCGACGAACCCGATCCGTTTGACGCCATCGTCGATGCGCCGTTCGACGCCGCGCTGTCGGAGCGCTACCTGGTCTACGCGCTGTCAACGATCACAGCGCGTTCGCTGCCAGACCTCAGAGATGGTCTGAAGCCGGTCCACCGTCGTCTCCTGTGGGCGATGCGCCAGCTGAAGCTCGACCCGGCAAGCGCCTACAAAAAGTCCGCGCGCGTCGTTGGCGACGTGATCGGCAAGTATCACCCCCATGGCGACACCTCGGTCTACGATGCGATGGTCCGCCTCGCGCAAGACTTCTCGCTGCGATATCCGCTGGTCCAGGGACAAGGCAATTTCGGCAACATCGATGGCGATAACGCCGCTGCCTACCGTTACACCGAAGCGCGGCTGACCAAGACCGCTATCCAGCTCATGGCGGGGCTGGACGAAGGCACGGTCGAGTTCGTGCCGACCTACAATGGCGAGGAAACCGAGCCGGAGATCTTCCCCGGCCTTTTCCCCAACCTGCTAGCCAACGGCGCCACCGGCATTGCGGTTGGCATGGCAACGTCGATCCCGAGCCACAACGTCGCCGAGATCATCGATGCGACGCTATTGCTGATCGACAATCCCCACGCCGAGCACGCGCAGCTGATGGAGCTGTTTCACGGGCCCGACTTCGCAACCGGTGGCCTCGTGGTCGACAGTCCGGAGGCGATCAGCCATGCCTACGAGACCGGCAAGGGCGCCTTTCGCATGCGCGGCCGCTTCTCGACCGGCCGGATCGGCAACGAGTGGGAAGCGACCGGCATCGAGAAGCTGGGCAGCGGCCAATGGCAGCTCGTGATTAGCGAAATTCCGTACATGCTGCCCAAGGGCAAGCTGATCGAGCAGATCGCGGCACTGATCGGCGATCGCAAGCTGCCGATCCTTGAGGACATCCGCGACGAAAGCGACGAGGAGATCCGCATTGTTCTTGTCCCCAAGAGCCGCAATGTCGATCCCGAGCTGCTGAAGGAAAGCCTGTACCGGCTGACCGATCTCGAAAGCCGCTTCACACTCAACCTCAACGTCCTGGATTCGCATAGAACCCCGGGCGTTCTGGGCCTCAAGCTGCTGCTGCAGGAGTGGGTCTACAGCCAGATCGACATCCTGCTGAGGCGCACCCGTCACCGCCTCGACAAGATCGCCTCGCGGCTCGAGCTCGTCGAAGGCTACATCATCGCTTACCTCAACCTCGACCGGATCATCGAAATCATCCGGGCCGAGGACGAGCCAAAGCCGGTGATGATGGCCGAGTTCAGCTTGACCGACCGGCAGGCCGAGGCGATCCTCAACATGCGCTTGCGCAGCTTGCGCAAGCTGGAGGAGATGGAGCTGCGCCAGGAGCGCGACGAGCTGCTCAAGGAGCAAGAGGACCTCCGGAAGCTGCTCGAGAGCCCGGCGCGCCAGCGCACTCGCCTCAAGCGCGACCTCGCCACGCTGCGCAAGGACTACGCCGAGGACACCGTGCTCGGCCGTCGCCGCACGACGATCGCGCAGGCGGCCAAGACGGTCGAATTCAGCATGGACGCCATGATCGAGAAGGAGCCGTTGACGGTCATCCTCTCCGCTCGCGGGTGGATCCGCGCCGCGCGCGGCCATGTGCCGCTTGGACCCGACAACAAGGGCGGCGACTTCAAGTTCAAGGAAGGCGACGGCCCCGCCTTCGCGTTCCACGCGCAGACCACCGACAAGCTGTTCGTCGCTGCGGACAACGGCCGGTTCTACACGCTCGGCGCCGACAGGCTGCCCGGCGCCCGTGGCTTCGGTGAGCCCATCCGCACCATGCTCGATCTCGACAGCGAAGCGCAGATCATCGCGGCCTTCCCCTACAAGCCCAAGAGCCAGCTGCTGCTCGCATCCAGCGCCGGCCGCGGTTTTGCGGCCGAGGCGGACGAATTGCTGGCCGAGACGCGTAAGGGCCGGGGCGTGATGTCGACCAAGCCCGGCGTGCGCCTGGCGATCGTGCGCGAGATTCCTGCCGAGCACGACCACGTCGCCGTCATGGGCGAGAACCGCAAGCTCGTCGTCTTCAGTCTCGAGGAGCTGCCGGTGATGGCCAAGGGACAGGGCGTCACTCTGCAGCGCTACCGCGATGGCGGCATGGCCGACGCGACGACGCTCAAGCTCGAGGATGGCCTGACCTGGACCATGGGCGGCGAGAGCGGCCGTGTGCGTACCGAGAAGGAGATGGTCATGTGGAAGGTCGCGCGCGGCGCTGCCGGACGCCTGCCGCCAGTCGGATTCCCGCGCGACAACAAATTCCAGAGCTGATCTGCTCGACCTCGCGGGTCAGGTCCGGGAAGACGGTGTCGACGCTTCGCCTTGCGGGTGATGGGGAACCAGGATCAGGGTGCGGCCTTCAACCCGCCAGCTCGCAAGCCGGCTGAGTAGGTTCATGCCGATAACGTTGGCGTCGCCGAGCCCTGGCGCTACCACGACGTCGAGATCGCGCGCCACCACGTTGCCCACGCGCAGTTCGTCGATGGTACCGAGGCGAGCCTCGACGGTGCCGTTGGCGGTGCGCATCATCACCGAGCGGTTGAGTCGGTTGGGCCTGAGCTCGGCCACGGCTGCCGTCTCGGGCGAAATCGCGGTCAGCGTGGCGCCGGTGTCCACGAGGAAATCGCGCCTCACCCCGTTTATGCTGGCGCGAATCCAAAAGTGGCCGTCCGCGTTCATCGGCACCCGCGTCTCGCCGCCCGCGACACTCTGCTGCGGCAATCCGAGTTGCGGCAGCGCGAAGTCGGCGCCGGTGGTGAAGCGAGTGACTTGCGCAATCGTCAGCAGCATCGCCGCAAGCAGGCCAAGGTTGCCGAGCCCGCGCAGGAAGCCGCCGAACAGCGGGAGCGGCCGCCTCAGCATGCCACCGACAATGCTCACCAGGATGCCGGCGAGCGCCAGGGTCAGCAGCGGCTGGCCGGCGAGGAACTGCAGGAGCTGGGCGGGGTCCATAAGCTGAGAATAGCGATTGCGAGCTTGCGCTATGCTGACTGGTCGGTGGATTGCGTGGTCGGCTCGGTCATGGGTCGTGGGCGCAGGATCAGGCGGCGATTTTCGACGCGCCAGCTCGCAAGCCGGCTGAGCAGGTTCATGCCGATGACGTTGGTCTCGCTCTCGCTGTCGGGACCGATCGCAATCGGCAGCGCGGTCGCCGCGATGCCGCCGAAGCGCAAGGAGGCAGCCGTGGCCATCCGTGCGACGATCGGGCCGTTGGCGGTGTCGAGCGCAACCCCCCGATCGTTGTCGTCCGGCTCCAGCCCCGCACGCCGCGCGACCCGCTGTGAGACGCCGGTGTACGTGGCGCCGGTATCAACCAGAAAAGCGATCGGCTCTCCGTTCAGTTCTGCCTCGACCCAGAAGTGGCCGTCGGGGCGCATGGCGATGATGGTCTCATCCCCTTCCACGGTCGCGGGACGCGTCTCGTCGAGCCACATCGCGGCTTCCGAGCGGGAGTTGTGGCCGGCCGTCTCCGCAACCGTCAGCAGCAGCGCCGCCGCAAGGCCGAGGTAGGCCACGTTGCGCAGGCCATGACCCAGGCGCGGGCGGGCGCCGATCAGCATGCCGGCGAGCACGGCCAGCAGGATCGAGACGATCGTGAGCGCCAGCAGCGGCTGCGCGGCGAGGAAGCCGCCGAGTTCGTCCGCGTTCACGACGGACCGGCGGCAAGGACTGCGTCGAGCAGCGCTTCGACCCGCTCGCGGCCGGGAAAGCCTTCCGCCACCCACGCGGTCTCGACAGTGCGCAGCACGCGGGCGACTTCGGGCCCGGCGCCGACGCCACGCGCGACGATTTCGCCGCCTTTGAGCGGGAACTTCGGGATATCCCAGCCGTCGAGAGCGCCCGTATCGGCCCCTGCGATCAGCAGGCGGTCGAGCGCGCCCTCGCGGCCGAGGCGATAGGCGAGCGCACGGGTGTCGCCAGGCTCGGCCTCCCTGGCAGCGGCGACTGCCAGCCGCTTCTTCTGTGCTGCCGAGAGCCGAAAGCGCGCGGCGACCTGTTCGGCGAGCGGGACTAGTGGCGGAAGCAGCGCGGCGAGGCGGCGGATCGGGTCGGGCGCCACGCCCTGTGCCTGCTCGGCGCGGACGAGCGCGGCCAGCCGTTCGGGCTCGGCTTCGGGCAGGATCACCGCCAGCACTTCCAGCTCGGCCATGCGCTGAACCGTCGGTGCCGGATCGGGCAGGCCGAGCAGGTTCATCATCTCCATGCCCACCCGCTCGCGCGAAAGCCCCTTCAGCATGGGCGCCAGCTCTGCACAAGAACCTTCCGCTTCATTGTCAGCAGGTTGCGATCCGAACCTTGCCTGGAAACGGAAGTATCGCAAGATCCGCAAGTGATCCTCGCGAATGCGTTGGCGGGCGTCGCCGATGAAGCGCACGTGGCGGGAAGCGAGATCGGCAAGCCCGTCGAAATAGTCGTGGATCACGCCGCTGCCGGGCTCGGCGTAAAGCGCGTTGATAGTGAAGTCGCGCCGGGCCGCATCCTCGCGCCAGTCGTCGGAGAAAGCGACAGTCGCACGGCGGCCATCGGTCGTGACATCGCGGCGCAGCGTGGTGATTTCCACCGGGCCTCCAGCCAGAAGAGCGGTCACCGTGCCGTGTTCGATGCCAGTCGGAACGTGGCGGATGCCAGCAGCATCGAGGCGAGCGATCACGGCCTCCGGCACGTGGCGGGTCGCCATGTCGATATCCTTCACCGGCAGCTCAAGCAGCGCATCGCGCACCGCGCCGCCGACGAAGCGCACCTCTCCCGGGCCGAGGGCGACGACGAGGGCGGCGAGGTCCTCGCGATGCATCCACGGCGCTTCGAGCCGCTCAGTCATTCCATTTCAGCCGCCAAGCCAGGTTGTGCAGGATCGCGCCGGTCACGCCCCAGATGACGTGGTCCTGCTGGCCGTCGTGCCAGGTTATCTCGATGAAGGCGTGCTTTCGGCCCTCGAAATCGAGACTGCGCGTCAGCTGGTTGGCGGGATCGAGCACGAAGTCGACCGGCGCTTCGAACCATTGCGCCACCTCGGCCGGATTGGGGCGGATCGGAAGGTCCGCCGGAACGAGGCCGATGACCGGCGTAATGTCGTAGCCGCTGCCAGTGCGGTAGCGGTCGCTGGTCCCGATCACTCGCACCATGGCGGGATCGATGCCGAGCTCCTCGTTCGCTTCCCGCAAGGCGGCTGCGACCGCATCCTCGCCAGCGTCGATACGGCCGCCCGGGAGGGCGATCTGGCCGGGGTGCGCGCGCATGTTCGAGGGGCGGTGAAGCAGCAGCATTCCGGGACGCGGGCGGTCGGTGATGGCGACGAGGACCGCGGCGGGCTTGAATTCGCCGATCTGCTGGATGCGCGGATCGACCCACAGCTTCGGCGGCGCGGCCGCGTGGCCGGCCTGGTGGCGCCGGGAAACGATGTCGAAGAGGTCGCTCATGCCGGGGTGAGTGGGAAGCGCAAGCCGCCGCTGGACACGCTCTCGCCATCGCCCGCCAGCGCGATCTCGGCCAGTTGTGCCCACGTGCTGCGGTTGAGCCGCGCCTCGGCGCCGTGACGCACGCCGAGATAGACCGCGGGCGCATCCGGCGTGCCGGCAACGCGCAACGGGTGGTCGGGACCGGCCAGCACGAGGTCGTCGGTGTTGAGGCGGAAGGCGAGCGCATCGGCTTCCTGCTTGACGTCGATGGCGAGGAAGGCAGCATCCTCCACCTCGATCGAAAGCCGCTGCACTGGCGTCACCAGCCAGTGCTGGCCCTCGCGGTCGCGCCACAGCAGCGAGGCGAAGGCCCGCACCATCGCCGGTCGGGTGATCTCGCCGCCCTGGTGGTACCAGCGCCCGTCCGCCGCGATGCGCATCTCGCTGTCGCCTTGCGCTGCGGGAGCCCACTGGTCGACGGGCGGCAGCTTGCGCTGCGCGACCAGCTCGGCGACTTCGGCAAGGCTCAGCGTGGCAAGTTCGGGGGGCGGTTCGTAAGGCATGGCTGCGCGATGCCAGATAGGACCGGCAAGGCCAAGTGGGGAGGCGCCAAGTGGAGAGGCGGCGCGAGGCCTATGTGCAAGAGGGTCGTCGCCGATTCGTCAGCGCAGCCACGGCCCCAGCATGCCGCGCTCGGGAAGGACGGTTTCGTTCTGGCAACGCACCAGCAGGCGGTGTTGCGCGAACGGTCCGGGCAAGGCCCAGCCGACCGTCGGGGCATTGGTGAAGCCCCAGAATCGGCCGTAGTATTCCGGATCGCCGATCATGACTTGCGGAAGCGGTGCGCGGTCGTCGATGCAGGCCATGCTCGCGCTCATCAGTGCCTTGCCGTAGCCGCGACCCTGCTGCTCTGGCAGCACGGCGACCGGGCCGACCATGATCATCGGATGCGGCTTACCGGCGGCATCGGTCAGCGCGACAGGCCAGCACTGGATCGTGCCGACCAGCAGCTCCTCGGCATCCAGCGCGGCGAACGAAAGGCCCGGCAGCCAGTCCATGCCCTCGCGCACTTTATAGGCGGTGCGGCGGTGGCGCTCCGGTTCGAAGGCGGCATCGAGCAGCGCTTCGACGAGCGCGGGATCGACATTGTCGAGCGGGATGATCGTGGCGGCATCAGGCGCGTGGGTGGTCATGGCCGCGGGCGGATAGGAGCGGGGGGCGCCGGTGTCGAATCAATTCGCAGTCGATGCGGCGCGCGGCACCAGCCGCAGTAGATGGCCGCTTTCGGGTGCTGGCCCGTCCTCGAGCAGCCAGACGGTGCCGTCGGCTGCTTGTTCGACTTCCCGGATGCGATTGTCCAGGGGCAGGCGCGCTTCCTCGGTGGCTTTGGTGCCGTCGATGCGCACGATGACCAGGCCTGGAAGGGCGAACGAGGCGATCACGGCCTTGTCCTTCCACCCGGGAAAGCGATCGCCCGAATAGAAGATGAAGTCGCCAGGCGCGATCACCGGGTTCCAGCTGATCGCCGGCTGCGCAAGGTCGGGCCGCGTGGCATTGCGGGGTATCTTGCGTCCGTCGTAGTGGTCCCCGTCCGAGACCAGCGGCCAGCCGTAGTTCTTGCCAGGCTCCACCAGGTTGAGTTCGTCGCCCCCGGCGGGACCATGCTCGAGGTCCCACAGCCGGCCCTGCCGGTCAAAAGCGAGGCCGAGCACGTTGCGATGGCCGTAGGACCAGATCTGGTTCGTCGGCGCTGGCTTGCCGGCGAAGGGATTGCCGGCGAAGGGATTGCCTGGCGCCGGGGTGCCATCGGGCAGCAGCCGGACGATCTTCCCAAGGTTGGTGCCCAGATCCTGTGCCGGCGTGAACTTCTGCCGCTCCCCCGAGCTGACGAAGAGGTACCGCCCGTCCGGCGAGAACGCGAGGCGGTGCGAATAGTGGCCGCGGCCGGTGACCTTGGGCGTCTGTCGCCAGATCACCGCAAGGTTCTGGAGCATGCAGCCGAGCGGTTGCGGGCAGACGAGATCCGCCTTGCCGACCGCCGCTCCACGCGTGTCGCCAGGACCGGCCTCGGCCCAGCTGAGGTATACGGTGCGCCGGTCAAGCGTAGGGCCAGTACTGCCGGGCGCGAACACGAAGTCGCCGAGCCCGCCTTGTCCGCCGTAGTCGACTTTCGGCACACCAGAGACGGTGCCGATCTTGCCCTCGGGCGTGCGGAAGCGGATGTGGCCTTTCTTCTCGGTGACGAAGAGCGTGCCGGTCCCCGGATCGAAGGCCATGGCCCAGGGCTCGTCGAAGCCGGCCAGAGTCTCGACGGCGAACGGCGCGGCAGCGCCATCGGCGGGGTTTTCCCCCGAGGTGGCGTCGCCACAGCTTGCGACGAGCGTCGCGAGCGGCAATACGGCGACGAGTAGTTCGCGAGCGACCATGGTCAGTCCAAATCCTCCCAGCCCTGCCAGTTCCTCCGTGCGCAAGCACCTCGTCATCGGCGTCGACGAGGCGGGGCGCGGTCCGCTGGCAGGTCCCGTGGTGGCGGGCGCGGTCGTGCTGTGCAAGCCCCGTCCTTCCGGCCTCGACGATTCCAAGAAGCTGTCGCGCCTCCGCCGGGCCGAGCTGGAAACGACCATCAAGCGCCGCTGCCGCTGGGCCGTCGGCGTGGTCGATGTCGAGGAGATCGACCGGCTGAACATCTTCGGCGCGACGATGCTGGCGATGACGCGCGCGGTGCTTGCGCTGTGCCATCAGCTGGGCGAGGAGCCGCACGAGGTGCTGATCGACGGCAACCTGACGCCCAAGGGGCGCACCCAGGACTGGCGCTGGAGCGCCCGCGCCATCGTCGGCGGCGATGCGATCGAGCCGTGCATCTCGGCCGCATCGATCATCGCCAAGGAACACCGCGACCGGCTGATGCGCGACCTGGCTCAGGCGCACCCGCACTACGGCTGGGAGCGGAACGCCGGCTACGGCACCGCCGAGCACCTGACCGCGCTGCGCGCCCACGGTCCCACCATCCACCACCGGCGGGGCTTCGCGCCTGTCGCGCAGCTCGAGATGTTCGCGAAGGCCGGCTGAGCGAGGTCGGAGGGTTGCCTCTCGGCTGCTCAGGTCGAGCGGAGCAAGCGGAACAAAGCTTGTCTGTCTGCCTTGAACCCGTCGAGACGCGAGGATCGCGTAACGAGCGACAAGCCTCCGCCAGCTCACCCCGCGCCTGACAGCGGGCAACGCCGCCAACTCAGACTCCGGAGACCGTGATGTCGTTTACCGCCAAGGACGTACCCTCCCAAACGGGCAAATGCTTCGTCGTCACCGGCGCCAACACCGGCCTTGGCTATGAGGCGACCAAGGTGCTGGCCTCTCGCGGCGCTAGAGTGCTGCTTGCGTGCCGCAGCGAAGACAAGGCGCGCAAGGCGATGGAGCGCATCCGCATGGAGGTGCCGGGCGCCAATCTCGCCTTCGTGTCCCTGGACCAGGCGGACCTGGGATCGGTGCACGCCGCGGCGCTGGAGATCGCGCGCGAGCCGCGCCTCGATACCCTGGTAAACAACGCCGGAGTCATGGTGCCGCCGCTGGAGCGGACCGCGCAAGGCCACGAACTGCAATTCGGCGTCAATCACCTCGGCACCTTCGCGCTGACCGGGCTGCTTCTACCCAAGCTGGCCGAGACGCCGGGCAGTCGGATCGTGATTACGGCAAGTATCGCGCACCGAAGCGGCAAGATCTCGTGGGACGACCTCGACGCGCACCGGTCCTATTCGCGCGGGCAGCGTTATTCCGACAGCAAGCTGATGAACCTGCTGCATCTGTTCGAGCTCGACCGAAGGCTGCGCGCGGCGGGCTCCCCGGTCATGGCGGTCGGCTGCCACCCTGGCGTAGCATCCACCGACCTGGCGCGGCACCTGCCGGCGATCGGGCGCTTGGCATGGCCGGTGATCGGCAAGGTGCTCAACGATGCCGCGGCCGGCGCATGGCCAACCCTGCAAGCCGCCGCCGCGCCCGACGCGATCGCCGGGGAATACTACGGCCCACTTGGATTCAGGAACACGCGCGGCAAGTCGGGCCTGAACCCGCGCTCCGAAGCGGCGCGCGATCCCGCCGCTGCCCGCCGGTTGTGGGACATTTCCACCCAGATGACCGGCGTCGACTACGGCCTGCCTCCGGTCGATTGAGATTATTTGACGGCGAGTCGTAGCGGCAACACCCACCACATCTTGAGTCTGTCGCCGCGCCGAGGACTCGATATCTTGTGCCGGATTCGGTTTGTTCCTCCTGCTTCCTACTCGCTGACCCAAGCTTTTCCGGCGAGTCGCGGCTTGACGCGGAGTCGGCAATGACTCATTTTGCCCGCTTTCCACAGGTTCGTCAGGGCCGCAGGTCGTCAGGGGTCGTCATGGGTCAGGTGCTGGTCAAAGAGCGGATGCGCGCGAGAACGCCCGCGCCCACGCCCAAGGAGCTGCTTCCGCTCGGCTGCATCCTCGATGGCGACTGCGTCGAGGCGATGCGCACCATCCCGGACGCGTCTGTCGACATGATCTTCGCCGATCCGCCTTACAACCTGCAGCTTGGCGGCGATCTGCAACGGCCAGACGGCAGCCATGTCGATGCCGTGACCGACCATTGGGACCAGTTCGCCAGCTTCGCCGCCTACGACCAGTTCACCCGCGAGTGGCTGGCCGAGGCGCGCCGCGTGCTCAAGCCCGAGGGCTCGATCTGGGTGATCGGATCGTACCACAACATCTTCCGCGTCGGCGCGCTGATGCAGGACATGGGGTTCTGGATCCTCAACGATATCGTCTGGCGCAAGGCCAACCCGATGCCCAACTTCAAGGGCACCCGCTTCACCAACGCGCACGAGACGCTGATCTGGGCCAGCATGGGCGAGAAGGCGAAGTACACCTTCAACTATCGCGCGATGAAGACCCTCAATGACGAACTGCAGATGCGCTCGGACTGGGTGCTGCCGATCTGCGGCGGTCCGGAGCGGCTTCGAAAGGGTGGCACCAAAGTCCACCCGACGCAGAAGCCCGAAGCGCTGCTCTACCGGGTGATGCTGGCCACCACCAACGCGGGCGACGTGGTGCTCGATCCGTTCTTCGGGACCGGCACCACCGGTGCGGTCGCCAAGCGGCTCGGCCGCGAGTGGATCGGCTGCGAGCGCGAGAGCCTCTACCGCGAGGCCGCCATCGAGCGCATCGAGATGGCGCTGCCGCTCGACGAAAGCGCGCTCAAGACGATGCAGAGCAAGCGCAGCGCGCCCAAGGTGGCATTCGGCACCCTGGTCGAGACCGGCTGGATCGCGCCGGGCACCCGGCTCGCCGACAAGAAGGGCCGCCATGTCGCCACCGTGCGCGCGGACGGATCGCTGCTTTCCGGCACGATGAGCGGCTCGATCCATTCGGTCGGCAAGGACCTGCAGGGCGCACCCTCGTGCAACGGCTGGACGTTCTGGCACCTCGAGCACGAAGGACAAGTGAAGCCGCTCGACGCCATCCGCCAGCTCTACCTGCTGGCGACGGAGGACTGATTGGACGTGCCGGCCCGCTCATCGCGGCGGTTCGGCTGGTGGATCCTCGGAGCGGCCATGATCCTGGGCGCCTTGCTGATCCCGCCATGGCTGGTCACGTCACGCGCGGAGCAAGCGCTGGAGGCCGCATTGCCCGGACTCCGTTGCAAGCCCGCCGGCATCCATCTCGCATCGGCACGGCGCAGCTGGTCGGGCTCGGAGTACCTGACCGGCAGTATAGGCAGTTCGGCGTCTTGCCGCGCTGAGATCGAACAGCAGGTCACAAACACCGGCCGCTTCATGCCGGCCACCTGCAACGTCGTCGAACGCTGTTGGAAATCGCGGGTGAACGGCGCCGAGCTCACCTTCACCTTCCACGAAGACTGGGTGCACTACAGCTACGATCGACAGTCCGACTGATCCGACACCACCCACAGCCAATTTTGGGGCCATCGCATGACTACCCGCCTCTACATCCGCCCCATTGCCCTTGCCGACAGCCCGCAGAGCGAGGAGGGCGAGGCGGTGCGCCTGGGCGGGGCGATGGTGTGGGCCAGCCGCTTCGCGCTGATCGTGCGCGAGGGGACGCGCGTCGTCTCGCGCCAGCGGGTGGGCGCGGCCGACATGGCCCGCGCGCTCGGCGACCTGCCGGCAGTGCTCGGCGCCGAGGCCGAGGCGCAGTGGGCGAGCCTGCGCAAGGTTCATGCACCGCTCAGCCTCGCGACGCGCGACGGCGGGACGCGGACGGTGCCGCTGGATCAGCCGCAAGTCATGGGCATTCTCAACATGACGCCCGACAGCTTCTCGGACGGCGGCGCTTTCCTCGACGATCCGGCCGTCGCGGGCGACCATGCCTCGGCCATGCTGGAGGCGGGGGCGGCGATCATCGACGTGGGCGGCGAATCGACCAGGCCTGGCGCCGCCGCCGTGTGGGAAGGCGACGAGATCGCCCGCGTCGTGCCGATGGTCGAGCGCCTTGCTGCGATGGGTGCCGCGATCAGCGTCGACACGCGCCGTCCTGCGGTGATGGAGGCGAGCCTTACCGCCGGCGCGCAGATCCTCAACGACGTTTCGGCGCTGCGCTATGATCCGCGCAGCCTGGAACTCGCAGCGGCAAGCGGCGCCCCGGTGGTGCTGATGCATGCGCCGGGCCCGGCCGACGACCTGCACGGCGACGGCGATTATGGCGATGTCGTCCTCGACGTGTTCGACTGGCTCGCCGAGCGGCGCGACGCAGCGTTGGAGGCGGGGGTGCGGCCCGAGAATGTGCTGCTCGACCCTGGTATCGGCTTCGGCAAGACCGTCGCGCAGAACCTCGCGCTGATGAACGCGCTGCCGCTGTTCCACGCGCTGGGCCAGCCGCTGCTGGTCGGCGCCAGCCGCAAGCGGATGATCGGGGCGCTGTCTCACGAGGCGCCCGTCCACCAGCGGCTCGGCGGTTCGCTGGCGCTGGCGATCAAAGCGATGGAGGCGGGCGTACATCTGCTGCGGGTGCATGACGTGCCGGAAACGGTCCAGGCCGTGCGAGTGTGGCGGGGGCTGCGCGATGCGGCATTGACGGATTTTGCGCAGCTGCCGGATTGAGATCCGATCTGGCTTTAGAGGCTATACCCGCCATCGCTCACCAGCACCGTCCCCGTCACGTTCCACGCCGCGTCGGACAGCAGGAAACCGATCTGGCCTGCCATCTCCTCGGCGCTGGCGAAGCGGCCCAGTGGGGTGCTCTCGGCGGCGAGCGTGGCGAGCGCCGCTTCGCGTGAGCCGAGTTGCCCGACCATCGCCTCGAAGTGCGCGTTCTTGGTCCAGATCGGCGTGTCCACCCGCCCGGGCGCGACGGCGTTGATGCGGATGCCGGCGCTGGCGTGTTCGGCGGCGGCGATGCGGGCGAGGTGAGCGACCGCGGCCTTGCCCGACCCGTAAGCGGCGGTCATCGCGATCGGTTTTATGCCCGCAACCGAGCTTGTCAGCACCGCGCTGCGCCCGCGCGTCTCACCCTCCCGCGTCATCAATCGCAGCGCGGTGCGCAGGGAGAGGAACAGGCCGTCGAGGTTGACCGACTGGATGCGCCGCCACTCGGCGTAGGCGAGATCACGATCGCGCAACCGTCGGCAACCCCGGCGTTGAGCACGGCGTAATCGAGCGGGCCTTCGTCGGCTTCGATGCGCTCCCACAGCGCTTCGTCCGCGACGTCGCCCGGCACGCGCCGCACCTGAGCGGAGAGGGCGAGCGCCTCGAGCCCCGCTGTGTCGCGGTCGACCAGCACCAGCCGGGCGACGCCCTGCGCATCCAGCCAGCGCGCCACCGCGGCGCCGATACCGGAAGCCGCCCCGGTGACGAGCGCCGAGCGACCCGCGAATCCTTGCGAGCGTGCCGTCATCTCAGGCCACCTCGACGCAAAGTGTAGTGATCTGCGTAGTCAGGAGCTTCCACCCGTCCGCGACGCCGCGCCAGTTGCGCGCCTTCACTTGCTTGATCGCTTCGATGGCGGTGTGTCGCCCGAGGCTGTCCATACCTGTCCTTTCCCGCGGCTTGCGGGAAAGTCTGGCCGGCTCAGGCGGCGTTGTCGATCCCGAGTTCGCCGAGCTTGCGGTACAGCGTCGAGCGGCCGATGCCGAGCCGGCGCGCCACTTCGGTCATGCGGCCGCGGTAGAGGCCGATGGCGAGGCGGATGACGTCGGCCTCGATCTCTTCGAGCGGGCGCAAGTTGCCGTCGGGGGTGTAGAGCATCACGCCTGAGCTCTCCTGCATCGGGTTGCCGGCGACTGTGGAAGAGCCTGTGCCCAGGATGTTGAGAAGCTGTGGAAAGTCCTCCGACGTCAGCGCGTCGCCATCGCAGAAGACCGCGGCGCGAAACAGCACTGCCTGGAGCTGGCGAACGTTGCCCGGCCAGTCGTAGGCCGAGAGCAAGGACAGCGCACCGTCGGTGATGCCCAGCTCACGCAACCCCGGCTGCTCGCCGATCCGCGCGAGGAAGAAGCGCGCGAGCCCCGGCAGGTCGCCGGCGCGTTCGCGCAGGGGCGGCAGGTGGATGCGGGTTGCGGACAACGCCTCGGCCAGCTCGGGCAGGAACAGGCCCTGTGCGACGAGGTCGGCCAGTGGCAGGTTGCTCGAGGCGATCAGCCGCACGTCGATGCGGAACGAATGGCGCGCGCCGATCGGGCGGACGTCGGATTTGCGGATCGATTCGAGCAGCCGCTCCTGCACCGATTCGGGCAGGCGATCGATCTCGTCCAGCGCCAGCGTCGCACCGTCGCAGTGCTGCAGCGCGCCGATCTGCCGTTCGAAGGCACCGGGGAAGGCGCCTTTTTCATGACCGAACAGCAGCGATTCGAGCGAGTTGGCCGGCATCCCGCCAACGTTGACGATGCGCAGCGGCAGCTTGGAGCGGGGCGAGGCGGCATGCATCGCGCGCACCAGCATCTCCTTCCCGGCGCCGCTCTCGCCCTCGATCAGTACCGGCCCATGCCCGCGCGCGGCCTTGGCGGCGACGGCGAGCGCCTTGCGGAAGTTGGGCGCCGCTCCGATCATCGATTCGAAATCGGGGTTGGACGGCATCTTCTCCGTCAGCGGCGCCAGCTCGTCGCGCGGGGCTTCCCGCGTGGTGGCGCTGCGCAGCGCGTGCATCAGCCGGTCGGGCGCGACGGGCTTCACCAGGTAGTCGGTAGCGCCCGCACGCATGGCCTCGACCGCGAGCAGCGGCGAGGTGCTGGCAGTCAGCATGAGGATCGGGAGGGCAGGGCGGCGGCTCTTGAGCTCGGCAATCAGCGTGCAGGCATCGTCACCGGGCACCCACTGGTCAAGGATGATCGCGGACAGCTGCATGCCCTGGCGCGTGCCGAGCGTGGCGATCGCCGTTTCGGCATCGCGCACCACCAGCGTGCGCCAGCCCTCGCGCGAGGCGAGCGCCGTGATCAGGCGGCTTTGCGCTGGCTCGTCGTCGATCAGGAGCAGGAGGCGATGGTCGAGATCCGCCATGTCGTTACGCGTTGCCGTCTCCCAGGGTTGGAGAGGACGGCTTAGGCCCGTCGAGTAAATACGGAATTAAGCCTGCCTCGGGATGCGCGCGGCAACCCATAAGACGGCGCATCGCCGCCTCGTACCCCTTGAGCCGGCGCTGCGGCGCGGCTAGAGCGGTGCGACAGACCGACACCGACCAAGACAGGGATTGCATTTCATGGCTTCGGCACACGACATGAAGACGGCCACTTCGACCTACCACAGCTTCATCAAGGCGGCGACGTGGGGTGCGGCGGCGTGTGCGGTGGTGGCCGCGATCGTGGTCGGCCTGATCGCTTCCTGATCCCGGGCGCGCGGAATTGACCGAAGCCCGGGGCCGACGGATCGCGGTCCTGAGGGAACGCGCGTCCGGCGAGACGCGCGTTGCCGCCACGCCGGAAACGGTAAAGAAGCTCGTGGCGCTCGGAGCCGCCGTCGCCATCGAGAGCGGGGCCGGCGTGTCGGCCAGCATTGCCGACGACGACTACCGCGCCGCAGGTGCAGAGATCGGGGCGCTCGACCAGGTGGTTCGCGGAGCGGACATCGTGTTTGGCGTCCAGGGTCCGGAACCGGCATTGCTGACCGGCGCAGCTCCCGGGGCCTGGGTGGTCGCAACGCTCGACCCCTTCGGCCAGCGCGAACGGGTGAACGCCTACGCGGCCGCCGGGCTGGAAGCGCTGGCGATGGAGTTCATGCCGCGCATCACCCGTGCGCAGAGCATGGACGTGCTTTCCAGCCAGTCCAACCTTTCCGGCTACAAGGCCGTGCTCGTTGCCGCCAATCTCTACGGGCGCGCTTTCCCGATGATGATGACCGCGGCCGGCACCGTCAGCGCGGCGAAAGTCTTCGTCATGGGCGTGGGCGTCGCCGGCCTGCAGGCAATCGCCACCGCGCGAAGGCTGGGCGCGCAAGTCTCCGCCACCGACGTGCGCGCCGCGACGCGCGAGCAAATCCTGTCGCTGGGCGCCAAGCCGATTTTCGTCGAGACAATCGCCGGCATCGAGGGCGAGGGCACCGGCGGCTACGCCAGCGAGATGAGCGAGCAGTATCAGCGCGCGCAGGCCGAGCTGGTTTCCAGCCACATCGCCAAGCAGGACATCGTCGTCACCACCGCGCTGATCCCCGGTCGCGCCGCGCCGCGCCTGATCACCGACGCGCAAGTCGCGACGATGAAGCCCGGCAGCGTCATCTTCGATCTTGCCGCGCCACAAGGCGGCAATGTCGAGGGCAGCGCGGCAGACCAGGTGGTCGAGCGCCACGGCGTCAAGATCGTCGGCTACACCAACACCCCGGCGCTGCTGCCCGCCGACGCCTCGGCGCTTTATGCGCGCAACCTGTTCAACTTCGTCTCGGCCTTCTGGGACAAGGAAGCGGGCGGCCCGGTGCTCGACGACGAGATCGGCGACGCGGTCCGGCTGACGCGCGGTGGGCAGGTGGTGAACGCGAGGCTGGCGGATTGAGCGACTTGCCCCCTCCGTCAGGCCTGCGGCCTGCCACATCCCCCACGGGGGGAAACTCTCCTGGAGTCAGTGCCTGATGGACTTCGTCTCGATCCTCTCGGTCTTCGTCATGGCCTGCTTCGTGGGATACTACGTGGTGTGGTCGGTCACGCCGGCGCTGCATACGCCGCTGATGGCGGTCACCAACGCCATCTCCTCGGTGATCGTCGTGGGCGCGCTGGTGGCGAGTGCGGCGGCGGGCTCGCCGGCCGCCAAGTGGCTGGGCCTCGCGGCGGTGGTGCTCGCCAGCGTCAACATCTTCGGCGGCTTCGCGGTGACCGAGCGGATGCTGGCGATGTACAAGAAGAAGGACAAGTGATGGCGGCCGCGCCGACCCACCTTGCCGTCAATCCCTGGGTCGCCATCGCCTACCTGATCGCCGGCGTCTGCTTCATCCTTGCGCTGCGGGGGCTGTCCTCGCCGCGCACCAGCCGCGCGGGCAACCGCTACGGCATGATCGGCATGGGCATTGCGATCGTCACGACGCTGGTGACGCACGTGCCGCAGAAATTCGCCCCGAGTGACGGGACGACAGTGCAGGGCATCGTCAACGACTTCGCCGGCCCCGACTTGCTCTCGATTCTCGAAATCCTTGCCGCCATCGCCATCGGCGCGGTCATCGGCCTCACCACCGCCCGCCGCATCAAGATGACCGACATGCCGCAGCTGGTCGCCGCGTTTCACAGCCTCGTCGGGCTGGCGGCGGTGCTGGTCGCGGTCGCGGCGTTTCTCAACCCGGAAGCGTTCGGCATCCTCGGCGCCGACGGCAACATCTTCGCGGTCAGCCGGATCGAGATGGCGCTTGGCGCGGCGATCGGCGCGATCACGTTTTCCGGTTCGGTGATTGCCTTCGCCAAGCTCAACGGCAACATGAGCGGATCGCCGATCCTGTTGCCGGGCCGCCACGTCATCAACCTCGGTACGCTCGTGGTGATCATCGTCATGGCCGCGCTGTTCGCGCATTCGGGAGCGGCGGGGCCGGGCGAGAACCCGCTGTTCTGGATCCTCGTCGGCCTCGCCTTCGTGATCGGCTTCCTGCTCATCATCCCGATCGGCGGTGCGGACATGCCGGTGGTCGTTTCGATGCTCAACAGCTATTCGGGCTGGGCGGCGGCGGCGATGGGCTTCACGCTGCACAACACCGCGATGATCGTGACCGGC
>Ga0070667_100000999_pt1 | contig 25956 bp, 20 predicted proteins | sample KBSS33metaG_FD_64659 | JGI IMG/M metagenome (GOLD analysis project Ga0070667, IMG submission 64659) | Switchgrass rhizosphere microbial communities from Kellogg Biological Station, Michigan, USA - KBS S3-3 metaG | ecosystem: Host-associated > Plants > Roots > Rhizosphere > Soil ...
CGTCGGTCGCGACGACGGCGATGGTCGTGTTCAGCGGCTTCGGGTCTTTCACCCGGGACGCGTACGCCTCGATCTGGTCGGGCGGCGGAGGCTGCAGCCCGAAGCGGGCGATCTGGTCGGCCGACCACGGCAGGCCGGTCTGCGGGTCGACGACGTGGCCGGCCGCGTTGACGATGACGAGCGCGCCGACGGTGACGCCGTTGTCGAGCGTCACCGACGCGGTGCCGAGTCCGCCCTTCAGCGCGCCGGCCCGCGCGCCGGCGCCCGCGCCGACGTTGCCGGTGGGCACGTCGGTGCCGGCCTGAGCGACGGCCTGGTAGCCGAAATCGGCCGTCGGGCGATTGGCCCACGCGCCGACCGGCAGGTCGAAGATCACCGCGCCGGGCACGATCGGCACCCGTCCGCCGGGCATCTTCACGCCGCGGTCGTGTTCCTCCAGCCAGGTCATGACGCCGTCGGCGGCGGCCAGCCCGTAGGCACTGCCGCCGGTCAGCACAATCGCGTCGACATGCTGGACGCTGTTGGACGGGTCCAGCAGGTCGGTCTCGCGGGTGCCGGGCGCTCCCCCGCGCACATCGACCGCGCCGATGGTTCCGGGCGGGGCCAGGACGACGGTGGTGCCGGTGGCCCAGCCGCCACCCAGGGTGGCGTCTTCGATGCGCTGGTAGTTGCCGACCAGGACGTCGGCGACGTTGGTGATGGAGCCCGTCACCGCTCGTCCAGCAGGCTCAGCACCAGGTATTCCTGCAGGTACGTCAGCCATTGATACACCTCCAGATGCCCCGCCATCGGGTGGTCCGGCGAAAGACGTTGCGGCCCATCAGGTCCGATGTCCAGCATGGCGCCGAGGGCCAGCCGGACGTCGTTGATCGCGGACGCCCAGGCCTCGGCCTGCTCCTCGGTCAGCTCGAACTTTCCGGCCGGGTGTGGCAGGGAGTCCAGGAGTTGTTGGGCGGCTTGCCGTTTGGCGTCGACGATGGTCGGCTCGTGCAGGCTGCGCAGTGCGCCGTTGAGGCTCTCGCCAGCGGCGCGGCCGTCTGGATGCTGGGCCGGATCGTGGTAGAAGTCCGGCAGTAGCCGGCGCATGGTGTCGTCATCGGGGGCCTGCGACGGCCCGATCTTCATGCCGGTGAGTTCGGCGAGTTCGTCACGCGGTAAGGAAGATTCGCGCTCGTCGAGCATCTCCACCAGCGAACCGACCAGGTTGCGCAGCATCGTGACCTCGTGCGCTTCCAGCCCGGACTTGATGCGCACGCCCGACGATGTGTTGACCCGCTTCCACTTGCGCACCGGTCAGTGATCCTGCTGCATGGTTGCCCACAGTCCGGCTGCGTGCAGTTTGGTGACGTCGACTTCCATCGATTCCCTGCTGCCCGCCGAGACGACGGCTCTGCCCTCGGTGTGCACCTGCATCATCAGCTCGGTGGCGCGCACCTCGCTGTAGCCGAACAGCTTCTGGAAGACGTACGTCACGTAGGTCATGAGGTTCACCGGGTCGTCCCAGACGATCGTCACCCATGGACTGTCCAGGGCGGCGACCTCGTCGACGTCAGTCGCCGGGCTTGTCCGCGCAACCGGGGCACCCAGAACCATGAGCCCAGAATAGCCGGGGAGATACCGGTCGATGAACCAGTACGGTGAGCTCTGTGACCGCCGCGTTGCTAACCGACAAATACGAGCTCACGATGCTCGCTGCCGCCCTGCGCGACGGCACCGCACACCGTCGTGCGTCGTTCGAGGTGTTTGCCAGGCGGCTGCCGTTCGGACGCCGTTACGGCGTGGTCGCCGGGACCGCGCGGTTCCTCTCGGCGCTCGCCGGGTTCCGGTTCGACGACGCCGCGCTGGCCTCGCTGGACTTCCTGGACCCCGAGACGCTGCGCTGGCTGGCCGACTACGAGTTCCGCGGTGACATCGACGGCTACCCCGAGGGTGAGCTGTACTTTCCGGATTCCCCGGTGCTGTCGATCCACGGCACCTTCGCCGAGTGCGTGATCCTCGAGACGCTCGTGCTGTCGATCTTCAATCACGACACCGCGATCGCCTCGGCCGCGGCCCGCATGGTCAGCGCCGCGGTCGGCCGGCCCCTGATCGAGATGGGCTCACGGCGCACGCACGAGCAGGCCGCTGTCGCCTCGGCCCGGGCCGCCTACATCGCCGGGTTCACCGGCACCTCGAACCTGGAGGCGCAGCGGACGTACGGCGTCCCGGCACTGGGCACCAGCGCGCACGCCTTCACCTTGGTTCACTCCGCGACGACCGGGCCCGACGAAGTCGCCGCGTTCCGCGCGCAGGTCGACGCGTTAGGGGTCGGGACGACGCTGCTCGTCGACACCTACGACATCACCCAGGGCGTGGCCAACGCCGTCGCGGTGGCCGGGCCCGAGCTCGGCGCGGTCCGCATCGACTCCGGCGACCTCGGCGTGATGGCCCGCCAGGTCCGCGACCAACTCGACGGGTTGGGCGCGACCGGCACCCGCATCGTGGTGTCCGGCGACCTCGACGAATACTCGATCGCCGGGCTCGCCGCCGCGCCGGTCGACGTCTACGGCGTGGGTACATCGGTTGTCACCGGGTCCGGTGCGCCGACCGCATCCATGGTCTACAAGCTCGTCGAGGTCGACGGCATGCCCGTGGCAAAACGCAGCAGCCACAAGGAATCTCACGGCGGACGCAAAGCGGCGATGCGATTGGCGAAAGAGTCGGGCACCATCGTCGAAGAGGTGGTGCACCCCGCTGATTCAGTTCCGGCCGACGAGGGCCGGGTGCTGACGGTGCCGCTGGTCCGTTCGGGTTCCGTCGTGGATGACTCCTCGCTGGCCGACGCCCGCGCGCGCGTCGCCGCCGGCCTGCACAGCCTGCCGTGGGACGGACTGAAGCTGTCCCGCGGCGAACCGGCCGTCCCGACCCGACTGGTGGGTGCATGAGCCGCAAGACCGATCCGACGGTGTCGGGGCTGCTGTCCATCGCGGTGTCCGCCCTCGGCGGCGCCGAGCGCAGCGGTCAGATCGAGATGGCCGAAGCCGTCGGCCACGCTTTCGACAAAGGCGAGCATCTTGCCGTCCAAGCCGGGACCGGCACCGGAAAGTCGTTGGCGTACCTGGTGCCGTCCATCGCGCACGCTGTGGCGTCGAATCAGCCGGTGGTGGTGTCGACGGCGACCATCGCGTTGCAACGCCAGCTGGTGGACCGCGATCTGCCCCGCCTGGCCGACGCCCTGGCCCCGCACCTGCCCCGCCGTCCCGAGTTCGCGTTGCTCAAGGGCCGCGGAAACTACCTGTGCCTGAACAAGGTTCACAGCGGCGCCTCTGCTGAAGAGGATCTCCCGCAAGAAGAACTGTTCAACCCCGTCGCCGCGTCGGCGTTGGGCCGCGACGTCAAGCGGCTCATCGAGTGGTCGTCGGACACCGAGAGCGGCGACCGTGACGAGGTGGTGCCGGGCGTACTGGACCGGGCCTGGTCGCAGGTCAGCGTCGGCGCCCGCGAATGCATCGGCGCCACGCGTTGCCCTTACGGCACAGACTGTTTCGCGGAGAAGGCCCGCGCGAAGGCCGGGGCGGTCGACGTCATCGTCACCAACCACGCGCTGCTGGCCATCGACGCCATCTCCGAGGTCAACGTCCTGCCCGAGCACCAGCTGCTGGTGGTCGACGAGGCCCATGAACTGGTGGACCGGGTGACCAGTGTGGCCACCGGCGAGCTGTCCGCGACGTCCATGGCCGTGGCGCTTCGACGAGCCGCCCGGTTGGTGGAACCTGAACTGGCAGAACGCCTCGAGGCCGCCATCGCCACACTGGGGTCAGCCATCCACGACATGGAGCCGGGTCGCATCGACGTGCTCGGCGACGAGCTCGCCACCTACCTGACCGTGGTCCGCGATTCGACGGACAAGGTCAAGATGGCGATCGACACGGCGCCGTCGGACCCCACTGCCGCGGCCGCGCGCAGCGAGGCCGTCACCGCACTGACCGACCTGAGCGACACCGCGTCGCGCATCATCGACTCGTTCGTCCCGGCCATCCCCGACCGCTACGACGTGGTGTGGCTGGATCGCGAAGAGTCCAGGGGCACAGTGCGATACATCCTGCGCGTCGCGCCGTTGTCGGTGGCCGGGCTGCTCCGCGGCCGATTGTTCGGCGAGGTGACCGCGGTGCTGACATCCGCGACGCTGACCATCGGCGGACGCTTCGAATCGATGGCGCGGGCCTGGGGGCTGTCGGTGCCGGAAGACTCCACCGCGACACCGCCGAAATGGAAGGGCATGGACGTGGGATCGCCCTTCTCCCATGCCAAGTCGGGCATCCTGTACGTCGCCAAGCACCTGCCGCCGCCGGGCCGCGACGCCGCCGCACCAGAACAACTCGACGAGATCTACGAGCTGATCACGGCCGCCGGCGGGCGCACCCTCGGGCTGTTCTCCTCGATGCGGGCGGCCAAGGCCGCCGCCGAGATCATGCGCGAGCGACTGGACACCCCGGTGCTCTGCCAGGGCGACGACTCCACGTCAACCCTGGTACGCCGCTTCACCGAAGACGCCGAGACGTCATTGTTCGGCACGCTGTCGCTGTGGCAGGGCGTCGACGTGCCGGGACCATCGCTGTCGCTCGTGATCATCGACCGAATTCCGTTCCCTCGCCCCGACGATCCGCTGCTGACCGCGCGTCAGCGGGCCATCGCGGCACGCGGCGGCAACGGGTTCATGGCGGTGGCAGCGTCACACGCGGCGCTGTTGTTGGCGCAGGGCGCGGGACGACTGCTACGTAGCGTCAACGACCGCGGCGTCATCGCGATCCTGGATTCCCGCATGGCGACGGCCCGCTACGGTGGATTCCTGCAGTCGTCGCTGCCGCCGTACTGGTCGACCACCGACCCGGTTCGAGTGCGCAGCGCCTTGGAGCGGTTGGCCGCGTCGAGCTGACAGGCCCACGGTCACCGCGGCCGCGCGAGCCCGCTCTTCACCGTATCGAGGCGAAACGCCCGACGTCGTTCACATCCCCCGCAACCGCGCGACATGTTCGCGCTGCAATTCAGCTGCCCGCGTGAGGAATTCGGTGATCAGCTCCAATTGCTCGGCGCTGTAGCGGCTGAGCAGGGTGCGCTCCCCGTCGTCGACCAGCGGGCCGATCAGCTCGAAGGCACGTTCCCGTGCGGTGGCGGTGGCGTGGACCAGAAGCTTGCGCCGGTCGCTGGGGTGCGCCGAGCGCGTCACGTAGCCGGCCTTCTCCAACCTGTCGAGCATCGTCGTGGCGCTGCCAGTGGTGAGACCAAGCCGGTCGGCCAGCTCCCGCGGAGTGGCACCTGATGCTTCCTGGAGCAGGATCTCCAGGCACCGGGCATCGGTCGCGTTGATGCCGAGCAGGCGCGCGACCCCGCGGTCGAAGTCGTCGACCGCCGCCTGGTAGGCCTGCACCGCCGCGCCCAAACGGTCAGACATCGGATTTTCGCTTGACAATCGAGCGATCTGCCTTTCATTCTATTACTTGATAATCAAGCTATCTGATCACCGAGCGATCTGGCGACAATCCGAGGAACCCGCATGACCGAAGCACTCATCATCGGCGCCGGAGTGGCCGGCCCCGTCCTGGCCATCGCGCTGCACCGGGTGGGTATCGATGCCCACATCTACGAGCGTTCCCCGTCCGGCGCCGACCTGCGCGGGGCTTGGCTGAACTTTCAGGCCAACGGCATGGACGCGCTACGTGCCATCGACGCGGCCGGCCCGCTCGAGAACGTGGGCTACCCGAACGACACCATCAGCTTCATCACCAGCAGCGGCAAGAAGCTGGGTCGCATTCCGATGGCCGCGCAGCGTCCGGACGGCCAACTGTCGGTCATGATGCGTCGCGCCGACCTGTACCGCGAACTCAACGCCGTGGCGAGTGCACGTGGCGCCCGATACCACTACGGCAAGGAATTCATCTCCGCGACAACGGCTTCCGATGGGCGTGTCCAAGCACGGTTCGCCGATGGCGGCAGCGCAACCGGTGATCTGTTGATCGGCTGCGACGGCATCCATTCCGCGGTACGCCGCGCTATCGACCCGCACGCCCGGGCTCCCCGCTACGTTCCGGTCCTCAACGTCGGTGGATACATCCCGAACTTCACCGTCGATGTGCCGCCACAGGAATTCCGGATGCAGTTCGGCAGCCGGTGCTTCTTCGCCTGGTTTCCCACCCCGGACGGGGGCACGGTCTGGTTCGCCAATCCGCCGATGGCCCGCGAACCCGAACACGGCGTGTTGTCCGACATGACTGATGCCGACTGGCGAAACTGGCTGCACCAGTTGATGTCCGGCGACGTCGGGCCGGCCCACGACATCATCGACGCCGCGCCCGGCCCGATGGTCGGGTGGGCCACCTACGACCTACCCGTGGTGAAGCGGTGGCACAACCACCGCAACCAGATCGTCATCGGCGATGCCGCCCACGCCACGGCACCATCGGCGGGCCAGGGCGCGTCGATGTCCGTCGAGGACGCCGTGATTCTCGCGCAGTGCCTGCGCGATTGCTCTGATTTCCCAACGGCATTCACGACATTCGAGGCGCTGCGCCGGCATCGGGTGGAGAAGATCGTGCGCCACGGGCACCGCTCGGCCAACAGCAAGGCCGCCGGGCCGGTGAGACGATTTCTTCGTGACCTGATCCTGCCGGTGGTATTTCGGCAGGGCGCGAAAGACGGTGGCCGCTCGATGATGTGGCTACAGGGTCACCACATCGACTTCGACCGCACCGTCCAGCCGGTGCCGGTCTAGCCCTACACCGGCAGCCGCACCACGAACCCGGATTCCAGCGCCACCCACAGTGCGCCATCGCGATCGACAGCCAAGCCATGTGGCTCGCTGCCCGGCGGCAGATCGAACGTCGAGACCTCGCCGTCTGCGGTGACCCGCGCGATGGCATCTGCGCCCCAGAGGCTCACCCACACGCCGTCAGCCTCGTCGGCTACCACCGCATGCGGCTTGCCCTGCAGGTCAAGTTCCTGGATCGCGTCGTTCAGCGGGATGCGTCCCAGCTTGTCCGCGCCAATTGCGGTGAACCACACCGCATCATCGTGAGTGGCGCAAATGCCGACCGGCCCCGCCGAAGCTGTCGGCGTCGGCCGGGTCGACAGCTTGCCGGCGACAGTCAGCCGCCCGATCGCAGACTTCTGATTCAGGGTGAACCACAGCGCACCGTCGCCGCCGGCGGTGATCATCGACGGCATCCCGCCGGGCTTGGCGACCACCTCGACCGCGTGATCAGCCCCCACCCGGCCGACCGTCCCGGCGTCCATGGCGGTGAACCACACGGCATCGTCAGGTCCGACGGTGATGCCGTACGGCGCACTGCCGGTATCCAATTCGATGAACGTCGGTGCACCATCGCCGGCGATCCGGCCCAGCCGATCCGTGCCGGCGCAGGTGAACCACATCGCCCCGTCAAAACCCGCACAGATCTGCATCGGCCGGCTGTCAGCACCGACGTCGAACAGCCGCACCTCACCACGGGCATCCACTCGGGCCACGGAACCCGCACCGACCAACGTCACCCACATCGCGCCATCCGGGCCGGCCGCCAGCGCGTACGGTCCACCATCGACCGCAACAGTCAGTGCACTCACGCCAGCGTGACCAGCCCGAGCTCGTTGTCCGCGGCCAGCAATGCGTTGTGCGGCAACACCCTCACGGTGTACCCGACCGGACCCGCCACCGGCAGTGGCGTCGTCGCCGAGAACACCTCGACACCGCCCTCGCCGGAGCCGGTGTGCGCCATCGGCACGGTCACCGGCTCCACCAGCTGGTCACCGGCGTCGACGCGACCCAGAACCGCTTGCACCACAACCTCATCGGGACGCAGCCCAGCCAACAGCACCGTGGCGGTCAGTGACAACTCCGAACCCAGCAGCGGCGTGTCAGGCAGTCCGTAGCTGTCCACGTCGGTGATCTGGATCTTCGGCCACGCCTCCGTCACCCGCTGCCGATAGGCGGCCAGCGAGCGCGCCGCTCCGAACGGCACGCCGTCGACGGGCTCCACAGTGCGCCGGAACGACTGTGCCGCAGGGCCGTAGTACTTCTCGGTGTAGTCACGCACCATGCGCGACGCCAGCACCTTCGGCCCCAGCGACTGCAGCGTGTGGCGCACCATCTCGACCCACCGCATCGGCACGCCGTGCTCGTTGCGCTCGTAGAACTTCGGCGCCACCGAGTGCTGCATCAGGTCATACAGCGCCGCGGCCTCGAGGTCGTCACGCCGCGTCTCGTCGGTGACACCGTCGGCTGTCGGTATCTCCCAACCATTTTCGCCGTCGTACCACTCGTCCCACCAGCCGTCGCGGATCGACAGATTCAGCCCACCGTTGAGTGCGCTCTTCATGCCCGACGTGCCACACGCCTCCAGCGGACGCAGCGGGTTGTTGAGCCACACATCGCAACCCCAGTACAGCAAGCGGGCCATCGACATGTCGTAGTCGGGCAGGAAGGCGATCCGGTGCCGCACCTCGGGCCGGTCGGCGAACTTCACGACCTGCTGGATCAGGGCCTTGCCACCGTCGTCGGCCGGATGCGACTTGCCGGCGACGATCAGCTGCACCGGCCGCGACTCGTCGAGCAGCAGTTGCTCCAGCCGCTCCGGGTCGCGCAGCATCAGCGTCAGGCGCTTGTAGGTGGGCACTCGACGGGCGAACCCGATGGTCAGCACAGAGGGATCGAAAGCGTTTGCAATCCAGCCCAATTCGGCCTCGGTCGCACCGCGCTCGAGCCATGACCGCCGCAGCCGGGCCCGCACATCAGCGATGAGCAGCTCACGCAACTGCGACCGGATCCACCACAGGTGACCTGGGTCCACATCGTGCAGCCGTTGCCAGAGCTCCGGTTCCCCGGCGGCCTGGTCGACGGCCGTCATCCCCTCGACGCCGACGAGCTCGCGGCCCAACTCGAGCCATTTCGGCGCCGCCCAGGTCGGTGCGTGGACGCCGTTGGTGATCGACCCGATCGGGACCTCGGCCTGGTCGAAGCCCGGCCAAAGTTCGTTGAACATGCCGCGGCTGACCCGGCCGTGCAGCAGTGACACGCCATTGGCCCGCTGCGCCAGCCGTAAACCCATGTGCGCCATGTTGAATTTCTCGGGATCGTCCTCGGCGCCGAACGCGACCACCCGGTACAGCGGCACCTCGGGCAGTAGCGGCGAGGCGACGGTGTCGTCGAAGTAGCGGCGCACCATCTGCACCGGGAACCGGTCGATACCGGCAGGCACCGGCGTGTGGGTGGTGAAGACCGTGGACGACCGGACCACCGTCAGCGCGGTCTCGAAGTCCAGCCCGGACCCGCTGATGTACTCCCGAATACGTTCCACGCCAAGGAAACCCGCGTGGCCTTCGTTCATGTGGTAGACCTCGGGCGCGTCGATGCCCTCGATCTCGGTGAACGCCCGGATCGCACGGATGCCGCCGATGCCGGCGAGCAGCTCCTGCTTGATCCGGTGTTCCTGGTCTCCGCCATACAGCCGGTCGGTCACCGAACGGAGCTCGTGGTCGTTCTCCGGGATGTCGGAATCGAGCAGCAGCAACGGAACTCGCCCAACCTGCGCCACCCACACCCGGGCGCGCAGCACCTGCGATTCCGGCAGGTTCAGTGCCACCAGCGTCGGCTGGCCGTCGGCTCCGGTCAGCAGCCGCAGCGGCAGGCCCTGTGGATCGAACGACGGATAGTTTTCGTTCTGCCAGCCGTCGGCCGTCAGCGACTGCTTGAAATAGCCGGACCGGTAGTACAGGCCCACCGCGATCAGCGGCAGGCCGAGATCCGACGCCGACTTGAGGTGGTCGCCCGCCAGGATGCCCAGACCGCCCGAGTAGTTCGGGAGCACTTCCGCGACGCCGAACTCCATGGAGAAGTAAGCGATGCCCTTCGGCATCGCGGGGCCGCCGTCCTCGGCGTTGTCGGCCTGCTCCTGGTACCACAGCGGCCGGCTCAGATAGCTGTCCAGATCAGTGGCGCGGTGGTTCACCCGGCCGACGAAATCGTCATCCGCCGCCAGTTCATCCAGACGCGCCGGGCTGACCGCGCCGAGCAACGCCACCGGATCGGCACCGACCTGTTCCCACAGCACCGGATCGATCTCCGCGAACAGCTCCTGAGTGGGCGTATGCCAGGACCAGCGCAGGTTGATGGACAGCCGCTCCAGGGCGGCGAGACGTTCGGGCAGGTGGGCACGGACGGTGAACCGACGGAGGGCTTTCACACGAGCCAACCTTACTGACATTTTTTTCACGTGCAGGGTCAGTTCAGCGACGATGGCCAACGCATCCAACTGCTCACTGCCCCTGTGGTGTCATCGACTACTACGGTGGGTATCAGAGCACGGGCGGGCCATTGCGGCCACTACGGTGCGTAGTGGCGTGTGCCCGGGTAAGGAGTGGTTTGGGTGGCCGGTCGGATCGAGATCGACGACGTCGCACCAGTGGTGTCCGCGGGCCGATATCCCGCAAAGGCTGTGGTCGGCGAAGTGGTTCCGATCAGCGCGACGGTGTGGCGCGAAGGCCACGACGCCGTCGCCGCCACGCTGGTGGTGCGCTACCACGGCCCCGTCTACCCGCAGCTCGCCGAAACACCGCCGGGCGCAACGCCGACTCCGGCGCCGCCGCGGGCCAAGGTCAAGCCGACCCGGCTGCCCATGGCGCAGGGCTTCACGCCCGACGTGTTTCACGGCCAGTTCACCCCCGACAGCGTCGGCTTGTGGACGTTCCGGGTAGACGGCTGGGGTGACCCCATCGCGACGTGGCGCCACGCCGTCACCGCCAAGCTCGAGGCAGGCCAGAGCGAGGCCGAGCTGTCCAACGATCTACTGGTCGGTGCGGGGCTGCTGGAGCGCGCCGCCACGGCCGTCCCGCAGGACGACCGCGCCCCGCTGCTCACGGCAGCCCGTCGACTGCGGGAATCGGGCGACCCCTTCATCCGTGCCGGAGCCGCCCTGGCTTCGGATGTGACCGACCTGCTGCGCAAGTACCCGCTGCGCGAATTGGTCACTCGCGGAGAGCAATACGGCATCTGGGTCGACCGGCCGCGGGCCCGGTTCAGTTCCTGGTACGAACTCTTCCCGCGGTCCACCGGCGGCTGGGACGCCGACGGCCAGGCGGTGCACGGCACGTTCTCCACAACCGCCAAGGCCATTCCGCGCGTTGCCGCAATGGGTTTCGACGTCCTGTACCTGCCGCCGGTGCACCCGATCGGCAAGGTGCACCGCAAAGGCCCGAACAACAACGTCACCGCGGCGCCCGGTGACGTCGGCTCTCCCTGGGCCATCGGCAGCGACGAAGGCGGACACGACGCGGTGCACCCCGACCTGGGCACCATCGCCGAGTTCGACGACATGGTTGCCACCGCCCGCGACAACGGGCTCGAGGTGGCGCTCGATCTGGCGCTGCAATGCGCGCCGGATCACCCCTGGGCCAAGGAGCACCCGGAGTGGTTCACTGTGCTGCCCGACGGCACCATCGCGTACGCGGAGAATCCGCCGAAGAAGTACCAGGACATCTACCCGCTGAACTTCGACAACGACCCGGCCGGCCTGTACGACGAGGTGCTGCGCGTGGTCAAGTTCTGGATGTCGCACGGCGTCAAGATCTTCCGGGTCGACAACCCGCACACCAAGCCGGCGAACTTCTGGGCCTGGCTGATCGCCCAGGCCAAGAACCTCGACCCCGACGTGCTGTTCCTGTCCGAGGCCTTCACTCGGCCGGCTCGCCTCTACGGGCTCGCGAAACTCGGCTTCACGCAGTCGTATACGTACTTCACCTGGCGCAACTACAAGTGGGAGATCACGGAATTCGGCCAGGAGATCGCCGAGTACGCCGACTTCTACCGGCCCAATCTGTTCGTCAACACCCCCGACATCCTGCACGCCAGCCTGCAGCATTGCGGCCCGGGCATGTTCGCGATCCGGGCGGTGCTGGCCGCGACGCTGAGTTCGTCGTGGGGCGTCTACTCCGGCTACGAGCTGTTCGAGCATCTGGCCGTTCGCGAGGGCAGCGAGGAGTACCTGGACTCCGAGAAGTACCAGCTGCGGCCTCGGGATTTCGAAGCAGCCCTGAGCGGCGGCCGGTCCCTGGAGCCGCTACTGACGCGGCTCAACGAGATCCGCCGAGTGCATCCGGCGCTCAGCCAATTGCGGACCATCAAGTTTCATCACGTCGACAACGACTCGTTGTTGGCGTACAGCAAGTTCGACCCCGTTACCGGCGACACCGTCCTCGTGGTGTTGACGCTCAACGCATTCGGCCCCGAGCAGGCGACGCTCTGGCTGGACATGGGCGCCCTCGGCATGGACGACCACGACCGGTTCTGGGTTCGCGACGAGATCACCGGTGAGGAATACCAATGGGGCGCATCGAATTACGTGCGACTGGACCCGGGCAAAGCGGTAGCCCACATACTGAACATGCCGCAAATCCCGTACGACAAGCGGCTGAATCTCCTGCGGAGGCAACCGTGACCGGCAACCTCCGTCCGCCCGTCGCCGAACTGGCCCGACTGCTGGCCGGCGAGCACCACGACCCGCATTCCATCTTGGGTGCGCACGAGTACGGCAAGCGCACGGTCATCCGGGCGCTGCGCCCGCACGCCACCGGCGTCACGGTGCTGATCGGCAAGAAGCGCTTTCCGATGGAAGCCATCGAGGGCGGCCTGTTCGCGGTCGAAGTGCCGTTCAACAAGCTGGCCGACTACCGCTTCGAAGTCGAGTACCCGGGCGACGTCGTGCATGCCACGGCCGACCCCTACCGCTTCCTGCCGACGCTCGGCGACATGGATCTGCACCTGCTGGCCGAGGGCCGTCACGAGCGGCTGTGGGAAATCCTTGGTGCACAACCCCGTTCGTTCACCACCCCGGACGGCGTGGTCGAAGGCTTCTCCTTTGCGGTGTGGGCGCCGAACGCCAAGGGCGTCAACCTGATCGGCGACTTCAACCACTGGGACGGCAGCGAGGCCCCGATGCGGGCACTGGGCTCGTCCGGGGTGTGGGAGCTGTTCTGGCCCGGATTCGAAGTCGGCAGCCTGTACAAATTCCGCATCCACGGCGGTAACGGAACCAACGGAGCCGTCGCCGATCGCGCGGACCCGATGGCCTTCAGCACCGAAGTGCCGCCGCTGACGGCGTCGAAAACCTTTGTCAGTTCCCACGTCTGGCAAGACGAGGCCTGGATGGCCGCCCGCGCCGAACTCAACCCGATCTTCGAGCCCATGAGCACCTATGAGGTGCATCTCATGTCGTGGCGCCCGGGCCTTAGCTACCGACAGCTGGCCGTCGAGCTCACCGAATACGTGGTGGCACAGGGCTTCACGCATATCGAGCTGCTGCCGGTGGCCGAGCACCCCTTCGGTGGATCCTGGGGATACCAGGTGACGTCGTACTACGCGCCGACGTCGCGGCTCGGAACGCCCGACGACTTCCGCTACCTGGTCGACACGCTGCACCAGGCCGGCATCGGCGTGATCGTCGACTGGGTGCCCGCACACTTCCCGAAGGACTCGTGGGCACTCGGCCGCTTCGACGGTACCCCGCTGTATGAGCACGCCGACCCCCGCCGCGGTGAGCAACTCGACTGGGGCACCTACGTTTTCGACTTCGGCCGAAATGAAGTCCGCAACTTCCTGGTGGCCAACGCGCTGTACTGGCTGGAGGAGTTCCACATCGACGGCCTCCGCGTCGACGCCGTCGCGTCGATGTTGTACCTGGACTACTCCCGCCCGGACGGTGGTTGGACCCCCAACATCTACGGCGGCCGCGAGAACCTGGAGGCGGTGCAGTTCCTGCAGGAGATGAACGCCACCGTCCACAAGCTGGTCCCTGGCATCGTCACCGTCGCCGAGGAATCGACGTCGTGGCCCGGTGTCACGCGGCCGACAAACCTTGGCGGCCTTGGTTTCTCGATGAAATGGAACATGGGGTGGATGAATGACACCCTGGACTACATCAGCCACGATCCGGTACATCGCAGTTACCACCACCACGAGATGACGTTCTCGATGCTGTACGCCTACAGCGAGCACTACGTCCTGCCGATCAGCCACGACGAAGTCGTACACGGCAAGGGCACGCTGTGGACCCGGATGCCCGGCGACGACCACGCCAAGGCAGCCGGCCTACGTCAGCTGCTCGCCTACCAGTGGGCACACCCCGGCAAGCAATTGCTGTTCATGGGACAGGAATTCGGCCAGCGCGCCGAATGGTCCGAGGAACGCGGGCTCGACTGGTTCCAACTCGGCGAGCACAGCTTCTCGACCGGCGTGCAGCAACTGGTCCGCGACATCAACGGCATCTACAGGGAGAACCGCGCGCTCTGGTCCCGCGACAGCAATCCCGAGGGCTACTCGTGGATCGACGCCAATGACTCGAGCAACAACGTGCTCAGCTTCCTACGGTTCGGCGACGACGGGTCGGCCATCGCCTGCGTCTTCAACTTCTCCGGCAGCGAGCACTCGCAGTACCGCCTGGGCCTGCCGCACGCCGGCACCTGGCAGGAACTGCTGAACACCGACGCCACCGTCTACAACGGTGCCGGAGCGGGCAACATGGGTGCGGTCGAGGCGACCCACGAGCCGTGGCACGGCCGTCCCGCCTCTGCCGTCCTGGTGCTCCCGCCGCTGTCGGCGCTCTGGCTCAAGCCCGCCTAGGTTCCGCCGCAAGTCCGCGGGGTACCTCCCGCGAGCAGACGCAAAACTGTCATTTCCAATGGGAAATCGACAGTTTTGCGTCTGCTCGCCCATGTTCGACGTGGTTGCGATCGCTCAAGCTGCCACGGAGTTCTGGGCGTCACTGCCTGTAGCGCAGCGCGAACCGGGGGATCAGTAGAGCGCGTTGGCGAGGTTGCGGCGCCCGGCGATGACTTCGGGGTCGGCCGGGTCGAACAGTTCGAACAACTCGACGAGCCGGGTCCGTACGCGGGTCCGGTCGTCGCCCGCGGTCTTCTTGACGAGCGCAATCAACCGATTGAACGCGCCGTCGGCGTCCCGCTGGAAGAGCTGCACATCGGCGGCCGCGAAGGCCAGATCGATGTCATCGGGCGAGGCATCGGCGAGACGCACGGCTTCCGGCCGCTGCGCGGATGCGCGCTGCAGGAACGCGATCTGCTGCACGGCACCCTTGGCCTCCACGTGTGCCGGGTCGGCGGCGAGGATCGCCTGGTATGCCGCCAGGGCGGCGTCGAAGTCTCCGTTGTCCAGGAAGTCCCGGGCCTGCGCGAGCGCAGGATCGACCTGCTCCTCCTCGCCCTCGGCGCCGCCACCGAGCTTGCCGGCGGTCGCCTGCAGCAGAGAGTCGACCCAGCGCCGCAGCTGGTCTGCCGGCTGGCCGCCCTCGAACGAAGTGATCGGCTGTCCCCCGGCCAACGCCACGACCGTTGGTACGCCCTGGATGCCGAACATCTGCGCGATACGCGGTGCGGTGTCGACGTTGACCGTGCCGAACGACCACTTGCCACCGTCCTCGGCAACCAGCGCGGACAGCGTCTGCCCCAGCTGGACGCTCGAGTCGCTGCGCGGCGACCACAAGAGCACCACGACGGGCACCTCGCCGGAGCGGATCAGCACCTCGGCTTCGAGATTGGCCTCGGTGATCTCTATGCCACCAGGCGCGCCGCCGGCAGCGGCGGCACCTTCGGCGGGACGGTTCTTGAGCGCGGAGAGGTCCACCGCGCCAGCCAGCGCGGGACCGATAGGACGCGGACGAGTCACGCTCTCCAGTTTGTCACGCGACGGCCGACGACTCCGGTTCGGCCTCGGCCGCAGCGGCGCCGACGGCCAGCGCGCCGTTCCGTTCGGCCCACCGCAGGAAGATCACACTGGCGAGCGGCACGATGCTGGCCAGTACCGCCGACACCCAGGTGACCAGGGTCCAGCGGGCGGCCCGGCCGACGACCAGGCCGGTGGCCAGGAACGCCAGGAACACCACGCCGTGGACCATGCCGAAGATGTGCACGCCGATCTCGGTCCGGGGCGTGCCCAGGTACTTGAAGTACATGCCGGTCAGCAGACCGACCCAGCTGAAGGCCTCAGCCATCGCGATCAGACGAAACCAGCCCGCCACCCGGGACACCACAGCGCTCATGGCGCCATTGTGCCCGAGCGACGGGCTGACTACTACGAGGCGTAGTTCACACCCCGCGACAAAATCAGGGACGACGCAGGATCAGGGCGTCGCCCTGACCACCGGCGCCGCACAGGGCGGCGACCGCGTAACCCGAACCCTTGCGGGCCAGCTCGAGCGCCGCGTGCAGGGTGATGCGGGCACCGGACATGCCGATCGGGTGGCCGATGGCGATGGCGCCACCATTGACGTTCACCTTGTCCCCGTCGACGCCCAGCTCCTTGGTCGAGGCCAGCGACACGGCTGCGAAGGCTTCGTTGATCTCGATGACGTCCAGCTGATCGACCGTGATGCCCTCGCGCTCGACGGCCTTCTTGATGGCGTTGGCCGGCTGGCTCTGCAACGTCGAATCCGGACCGGCGACGACGCCGTGGGCGCCGATCTCACACAGCCAGGTCAGGCCCAGCGCCTGCGCCTTCGCCTTGCTCATCACCACGACGGCACACGCGCCGTCGGAGATCTGCGACGACGAACCGGCGGTGATGGTGCCGTCCTTGCGGAACGCCGGCCGCAGGCCGCCCAGCGACTCGGCGGTGGTGTTGCCGCGGATGCCCTCGTCCTCGGCGAACTCGATCGGGTCGCCCTTACGCTGCGGGATGGACACCGGCACGACCTCGTCGGCAAAGGCGCCGTCCTTCCAGGCGGCCGCGGCCTTCTGGTGCGACTGCGCGGCGAACTCGTCCTGCTGAGCGCGGGTGAAGTTGTCCTGATCGTTGCGCTGCTCGGTCAGGGCGCCCATCGGCTGGTCGGTGAAGACGTCGTGCAGACCGTCGTACGCGAGGTGGTCCAGCGCGGTGACGTTGCCGTACTTGTAGCCCTCGCGGCTCTTGGGCAGCAGGTGCGGGGCCTGGCTCATGGACTCCTGGCCACCGGCCACCACGACCTCGAACTCACCGGCGCGAATCAGCTGGTCAGCGAGGGCGATGGCGTCAATGCCCGACAGGCACATCTTGTTGATGGTCAGCGCCGGGACGTCCCACGGGATGCCCGCGCCGACGGCCGACTGCCGCGCGGGCATCTGGCCCGCACCAGCGGTCAGGACCTGGCCCATGATCACGTAATCGACCTGCGAAGCCTCGACGCCGGCCTTCTCCAGTGCGCCCTTGATGGCGACGGCGCCCAGGTCGCTACCCGAGAAATCCTTCAGCGAACCCATCAACTTGCCCACCGGCGTACGGGCTCCGGCAACAATTACCGAGGTCGTCATTTCCATCCTCCAACAAATCTGTAACGGCTAATGTGGCCGATCACACAGGCGCAAATTCGGTCGTATCAGGTTACCTTTACGTTATGACGACTGAACACGCGACAATGCCAGCTGCCCGTGCCGCACTCGTCAGCGCACTCGTGACCGCCATTGATCACGTCGGTATCGCCGTGCCGGACCTGGACGCCGCGATTCGCTGGTACCACGACCACCTCGGCATGATCGTGCTGCACGAAGAGGTCAACGAAGACCAGGGCGTCCGCGAGGCCATGCTCTCGGTCCGTGGCGCGCCGGTCGGCAGCGCCCAGATTCAGCTGCTGGCCCCGCTCGACGAGAAGTCGACCATCGCCAAGTTCATCGACACCCGCGGCCCCGGCCTGCAGCAGCTGGCCTACCGGACCAGCGACATCGACGCCCTGTCCGAGCGCCTGCGCGCCGACGGCGTCCGCCTGCTGTACGAAGCCCCGCGCCGCGGCACCGCCGATTCGCGCATCAACTTCATCCACCCGAAGGATGCCGGTGGCGTGCTGATCGAGCTGGTCGAGCCGGCCGCCGACGCACACTGAACGACACTGACGCGGCTCTCTGAGCCTGCCTAGGACCACCTTCGTGTCGGTCCTCTGTTCCCCCGATTCGCCCAGCACGGCGTGTGCCAATGCCGGCGGTCCTCGGCGTCGTCGACCCGTAGTACCACCACATGCGCTGTGCCCGGCCGGATTTCGTGATCACATCCCGGGCACCGGTAGGTCTTGACGGCGCGCGAACCGGCCACCGGCCGCACCTCGTAGTCGTAGCCGTCGGGCCCGGTCTCCACGCGGCGCGACGACAGCCCGAGCAGCGGCGGCGGGTCTCGCCGAGGCCGCTCCGGACGTCGCCGAGGCATCAGAACAACCGGAACTCGTCGTTGTCCATACCGCGCATCTTGTCGTAGTCCAAAGTCACGCAACGGATTCCACGGTCAGTGGCCAGCGTGCGCGCCTGCGGCTTGATCTGCTGGGCGGCGAACACCCCGGCCACCGGCGCCAGGATGCTGTCCCGGTTGAGCAGATCGAGGTACCGCGTCAGCTGCTCGACGCCGTCGATCTCACCGCGCCGCTTGATCTCCACCGCCACCGACGCGCCGGTCTCGTCGCGGCACAACAGGTCCACCGGGCCGATCGGCGTCGGGTACTCGCGTCGCACCAACGTGTAACCGACACCCAGCAGCTCGACGTGCTCGGCGAGCAGCTCCTGGAGGTGGGCCTCCACGCCGTCCTTCACCAGGCCGGGATCGACCCCGAGCTCATGGCTGGAGTCGTGCTCGATGTCCTCGACGGTGATCCGCAGTTGCTCGCCGGCCTTGTTCTCGACGACCCAAACCAGGGCCGAAACGCCGTCCCCTGCGGTCTCCTCCACGGTCCAACATGGCGGTGTCATCCAGTTCAGGGGCTTGTAGGCGCGGTCGTCGGCATGCACGCTCACCGATCCGTCCGCCTTGAACAACAGGAGGCGACGGGCCGACGGCAGATGTGCGGTCAGACGTCCGACGTAGTCAACAGTGCACTGGGCGATCACGAGACGCACCCGACCCACCTTAGGGCCACCGAATCGAGGTCCGGACTCGCCCCACGAACTAGGCTGACGACCAATGACTGCGGACCAAACCGGGACGACGCGCCTGGCGCGGCTACGGGAAGCCATCACCCCGCGTACCAGCCTGCAGGCCACGTCCGCATACGGCTCGTGGATCCTGGGGCGCGTCTCCGAAACCCAGCGCCGACGCCGGATCCGCATCCAGCTGATCCTGACGACGTTCGTGATCGTCGCGAACATGATCGGCGTCGGTGTCTCGATCCTCATCGAGACGGTGCTGTTCCCGACCCCCAACGTCTTCAGGGCCGACGTCTGGTGGATCACCACGATCGTGGCACCGGCGTACATCTTGTTCGCCTTCCTCGTCGGCGTGGTGTGGGCGACCAACAGGGTGATCCAGAGCGTGCGGTGGGCCATCGAAGAACGCACCCCGACGGTCGAGGACCAGCGCAACACCTTCCGGGCACCGGGCCAGCTCACCCGGGTGCTGCTCTTCCTCTGGGGCGCCGGCGCCGTACTGCTGACGACGCTCTACGCACTGCACGACACTCAGTTCATTCCCAAACTGCTGCTGGGTGTCACGTTCCCCGGCATCGTCGTAGCCACCAGTTGCAACCTGTACACCGAGTTCGCGCTCCGCCCGGTTGCCGCCGACGCCCTTCAGGCCGGACGACCGCCCTCGAGGCTGGCCCCGGGGATCATGGGCCGAACCATGGTGGTGTGGGCATTCGGCTCGGGCGTACCGATGCTCGGCGTGCTGCTGGCCGCGGTGTTCGCGCTGACCCAAAGCACCCTCACCCCAACCCAATTCGCCTTCGCCGTGCTGGTGCTGGCGGTGTTTGCATTGGTGTTCGGCGCGTTGCTGATGTGGATCGTCGCGTGGCTGACCGCCAGCCCGATCCGCATCGTGCGACAGGCCCTGAGCCGCGTCGAGCAGGGCGACCTGACCACTGATCTGGTGGTGTTCGACGGCACCGAATTGGGCCAGCTGCAGCGCGGATTCAACTCGATGGTGCATGGGCTACGGGAACGCGAACGGGTGCGCGATCTGTTCGGCCGCCACGTCGGTCGCGAGGTCGCTGCCCTCGCCGAGCTGGAAAAACCAGAACTCGGCGGCGAAGAACGCCACGCGGCGGTGATCTTCGTCGACGTCATCGGCTCCACCCAACTGGTGACCAGCCGCCCGGCCGTCGAGGTCGTCGACCTCCTGAACCGCTTCTTCGCCGTCATCGTCGACGAAGTGGACCGGCACCACGGGTTCGTCAACAAATTCGAAGGCGACGCGGTGCTGGCGGTGTTCGGGGCACCGGTTTCGTTGCAGTGCACCGAAGGTGACGCTCTGGCCGCCGCGCGGGCCATCGCGTCGCGACTTGGTGACGAAGTGCCCGAACTGAAGGCGGGCCTCGGCGTCGCGGCCGGCACCGTGGTGGCCGGCAACGTCGGGGCCAAGGAACGGTTCGAGTACACCGTGATCGGCGAGCCCGTCAACGAGGCGGCTCGACTGTGCGAACTCGCCAAGTCCGTGCCGGGCCGTCTCGCAGCCTCCGCGAGCATGCTCGACGCGGTCAGCGAATCGGAAAAGGCGCACTGGGCGTTGGGCGACACCGTCACGCTGCGTGGGCTGACCGAACCGACGCGATTGGCCATCCTGGCCTGAAATTCATATCTGCTTCACACCGATCCAGAGGATCATGGTGACCATGAAGCGACATACCGCCATGGCTGCTGCCGCCAGCGCGCTCACCGTGTCGCTGGCACTCACCCCGCTCGCCGGGGCCGACCCCACGCTCGACACCGGGGGTTCGGCAGCCGACGTCATCAACAACCTCCAGGCCGAGGGTTACCTGGTACAGATCAACTGGACCAACGGTTTCGACGTCAAGCCGCTCAGCGTCTGCTGGGTCACGGGCGTGAACAATCCTGGCAATTTCAAGCCCGGCGGTCCGGTGGCGGCCACGGTCTACGTCGACGTGCAGTGCCCCAACCACGAGTATTGAGTCACGCCTGCGGGTAGGGCGCAAAACGCTTGTCGAATCCGGCCTTCCGTTCGTCGAGTGCCGCTTGCCGTTGAGCCGCGGTGACGTACGTCGTCCCGGCCGGCAGCACCGTGCCGAGGTCGCTGAGCGCCACCACCTGTGAACTCACCTTCGGCAGGTTGGTGTCCGTTGGGTCGAGGTCCTGGAAGCGGATCGAGATGGTGCCCCGGTTCAGTCCACCGGTGGACACCCAGTTCGCCACACCGGGATCGGTCGGCGACACCACGATGGTGTAGCTGCCATCCGGATTGGCCACCGACTGCGCGATGTTCAGACTGGTCTGCTGATCCCAGTAATTCTTGGTGATGGTCCAGTCGTTGGTCACCGGCACGACGAAATAGCCGGCGTCACCGGGCTTGATCGTCAGCACCAGCGCCTCGTTGTCAGCCAGTTGGAAGTACCCCGGGCTCTGCACCTGGGTCGACAGGAACGTCGCGTTGCTCTCGGGGTCGGTGAAGACGTTGGGCGGCTTCGTCTTTCCCGACGAATCCTTGGTCGCCACGTCCATGTACTGCGGCTCCATCCGCAGCCCGAGCGCGAGGATCACCGATGCTTCCAGGCCCTGTAGGAACCGCGGCATCACCGGCAGCGGCGGGACCAACGAAACCAGATTGGTCAGGAACGGATTGCCGGAGACGGCCGGGCCGAGGCCGGGGATGTCGAACCCGCCGATCTGCGCGAACAGACTGTTCCGCGGCCCGCTGACCCGCTCGATGGACAAGCTCATCGGATCCTGAGTGTTCCAGTCCGACAAGGTATTCCGGGCGACGATCAAGGTGGTGTCGGTCGGGATCTGCAGATGATTGGTCTGGCCCGGTTCGGCCGGCCGCGAACTCACCGTCACAGTGAAGGTGCCGTCCGGATTGATCTGCATGTCCTTGGCGTTGAGTACCGCGGCCGTCTTGCCGCCGAGGCCCGTCAACACGCTGAAGGTGGTCTCCGCGGGGCGCTCCCCCGGACCGAATTTGCCGCTGATCACGTACGTCGACGTCGAGTTGACCGCCATCATCCGGTAGATGGTGTCGGGGTTGTCGTACAGGATGCGCGTCCCGGTCATCGCCTGGCCGAACCAATCATGCGGCGGCATAACCATTTCCAACACCGTCGGTCGCATCGGGTTGAGCAGCTGGTACTCCATGGCGGCCTGCTGGGCGTACTCGTCGACCGCCTGATTCAGCTGATCCAGGTTCTCCTGGTCGGGCCCACCAACCTGCGAATACTGCTGCTTGGCATTCATCTGGAACGCGAATTTGAGAATCGCCTTCATGAACTGCATCGGCAGCGTGTTCACGATGGCATTGGCTTTCCGCTCGGCGGCCAGCTGCTGCGACGTGCCGAGCACCGTGGCGGCGCTCTGTATCGACGTCGGCGCGGCCGCCAATGCCGTTGTCGCGGAGGTGGATGCCGTCTCACGGCGGGTGACCCCCAGCAGCGCCGACAGCGCCGCGTTCTGCAGGGGCGCGACGGGGTTCCCCGAAGCATTCGCCGCCCCGTTCAGGCCCACTGCCGAGAGCGCATGCGACACGGCCGCGGTCGCCGCCGCAACCGGTGCGCCGAGCACCGCCACCGGCGCGACCGCATGCACCCGCGGCAGGGCATGCACCGGAGCGTCAGCCTTCGCCGTCGCGGTCACCTGCACCTTCGTGGGCTTCTGGGCCGCGGTAACGGCGGGCGTGGTGGCAGCCTTCTTGCCCGTAGCCTTGGGCTTCGCGTCGGGCTCGGACGTCTTGGCGGTTTCGGTCGCGTCCTTCGCAGCCGATGGCTTCGCGACGTCCGTCTTCCCCGGCGGCCGCTTCGAATTCTTCCCCGGATTCACGACGCGAGAGCGCTCGGCACCCTTGCCGTTCTTCGGCTCTTTCGAGTCGGACTTGTCTCCGTCACCCTTGGCGTGACTCTCCGCGCTGGCATGGCTGTCCGATGACGACCCATCGGCACCACTCGGCGCGGCAAAGGCGACGCCCGGGCTACTCGCGACGGCCACGCCGATCCCCAGGGCGACTGCCAACGCACCAACCCGGCCGACGAATCTGGCTGCGCCAGTTGGCAACTGCTCAAGACTATTGATTGGCATGTGACTCCCCTGGACCCCGACTAGAACGCGTTCCAGTTATAACAAAGCCCCGCCCGCAAGTCAGTAGAAAACGAGACAAATGATCAAAATTGTCTCGTCAGACACGTTGATGTCGATTTTCCGCTAGTACTCGAGTCTGCCGCATGCCATTGTCGAAGACATGTACGAGGACTTCGACCGCTGCTATCGGGCAGTCCAATCCAAGGACGCCCGGTTCGACGGTTGGTTCGTTACGGCCGTCCTCACCACAGGCATCTACTGCCGTCCCAGTTGCCCGGTCCGGCCTCCGTTCGCGCGTAACGTCCGCTTCTATCCAACTGCCGCGGCAGCGCAGCGGGCGGGCTTCCGGGCCTGCAAGCGCTGCCGGCCCGACGCGTCGCCGGGGTCACCGGAATGGAACATCCGCACCGACGTGGTCGCCCGCGCCATGCGCCTGATCGCCGACGGCACTGTCGATCGCGAGGGCGTCACCGGATTGGCCGCCAGGCTCGGCTACACCACCCGGCAGCTCGAGCGACTGCTCCAAGCGGAGGTGGGCGCGAACCCCTTGGCCCTCGCCCGAGCCCAGCGCAGCCAAACCGCCCGGGTGCTGATCGAGACCACGAAACTGCCCTTCGGCGACGTCGCGTTCGCGGCAGGCTTCTCCAGCATCCGCCAGTTCAACGACACCATTCGCGAAGTGTGCGCGCTGACGCCGACCGAACTCCGCCAACGGGCACAGGCCCGCTTCGAGCCCAACGAAACCCAAGGCACGGGAACGCTTTCCGTTCGCCTGCCGGTGCGGACGCCCTTCGCCTACGAAGGGGTCTTCGGCCACCTGGCGGCCGGCGCGGTGCCCGGCGTCGAAGAAGTCCGCAACGGGGCCTTCAGGCGTACGCTCCGCCTTCCCAACGGAACCGGCATCGTCGAACTGTCGCCCAGCGTCGACCACGTCCAGTGCACGCTGATCCTCGACGACTTCCGCGACCTGGCCACCGCCATTGCCCGGTGCCGGCGACTCCTCGACCTCGACGCCGACCCCGAAGCCGTTCTCGACGTCCTCAACGCCGACCAGCACCTGGCCCCCATCGTCGCCAAGGCACCCGGACAGCGCATCCCCCGCACGGTCGACGAGAACGAGTTGGCACTGCGGGTGGTGCTCGGCCAGCAGGTGTCCATGAAGGCAGCGGCGACGCATACCCGCCGACTGGCGCAGGCCTACGGCACGACCATCAACGACCCAGTGGGAACCTTGACCCATGTCTTCCCGTCAGTCGCGCAGCTGGCCGAGATCAACCCGAGCCACCTCGCCTTCCCAGAGTCACGCCGCCGAACTCTGGTCGCGCTGATCGACGCCCTCGCCGTCGGCACCCTCGAACTCGACGCCGGGTCGGACTGGCTGCAGGCCAGGACACAGTTGGCTGAACTGCCCGGAGTCGGGCCGTGGACGGCCGAGGTCGTCGCGATGCGGGGGCTCGGAGATCCCGATGCCTTTCCCGCCAGCGACCTCGGGGTCCAGGCCGCGGCCAAACAAGCTGGACTGCCGGACAATCCACGCCGGCTGATCGAGCACAGTGCGCACTGGCGCCCATGGCGCGCCTACGCGACCCAACACCTGTGGACCTCCCTGGATCATGCGGTTAATCAGTGGCCGCCGCTGACCGACAATCCTCCGCACTCACCACAACAGGAGCAGGCATGACCGCCACCTTGCAGACCCGGACCATGCAGAGTCCGGTCGGAACCATAACCATCGCCGGTCAAGATGGCCGGATCCGGCATCTGCGGATGGACGATCAGACCTACGAACCCAGCCATGACGGCTGGGAGCCCGATGAGACCGCATTTCCGGATGCAGTCGACCAACTCAGCGCGTACTTCGCCGGCGACCTCCAGGAGTTCGACCTCGATCTCGACCTCATCGGCACCGAATTCCAGCGCCGCGTCTGGGGCGCGCTATTGACCATCCCGTACGGCGAAACGCGGTCGTACGGCGAGATCGCTCTACAGGTCGGATCTCCGGGTGCTTCTCGGGCAGTGGGACTGGCAAATGGACACAACCCTGTCGGCATCATCGTGCCGTGCCACCGAGTAATCGGGGCCAATGGCAGCCTTACCGGTTATGGCGGCGGATTGGACCGCAAGAGGCTGCTACTCGATCTGGAGAAGAGCCGCTCAGGAGCCGAAGAACCGACGCTATTCGACTGACGGAATTGCATTTCGGCGCCGCGGCATGGCACGGCGCCGAAATGCAAAAGCATCATAGACGCAAAATGCCTCAGCCCCCGATTTTCATCGGGGGCTGAGGTCAATTTGTGTTCGGCGGTGTCCTACTTTTCCGCCCGTGCAGGGCAGTATCATCGGCGCTGGCAGGCTTAGCTTCCGGGTTCGGGATGGGACCGGGCGTTTCCCTGCCGCTGTTGCCGCCGTAACTCTATTTAATTAAGCCTTCACCGGTTCGTGTAGCACCCCTTTTTTTGGGGTGTTATTTGGTGGTGGGGTGTGGTCTGTTCGACTTTTTGTGTGGATTGTGGTTGCGGGCACGGATGTGCAATGTTCTTCGTCTTGTTTACACACAATTGGTTTTTTGGTGTGTGTAAGTTTTCGGCCGGTTAGTACCAGTTCCCTGAACTTATTGCTAAGTGTGCAGGTCTGGCCTATCGATCCCGTGGTCTGCGGGGGGCCTTATCCCTCTAAAAGGGTGAGAAACCTGGTCTTGGAAGAGGTTTCCCGCTTAGATGCTTTCAGCGGTTATCCTGTCCGAACGTAGCTATCCAGCGGTGCCCCTGGTGGGACAACTGGTAGACCAGAGGTTCGTCCGTCCCGGTCCTCTCGTACTAGGGACAGGTTTCCTCAAGTTTCTGACGCGCGCGGCGGATAGAGACCGAACTGTCTCACGACGTTCTAAACCCAGCTCGCGTGCCGCTTTAATGGGCGAACAGCCCAACCCTTGGGACCTGCTCCAGCCCCAGGATGCGA
>Ga0070667_100001005_pt1 | contig 25837 bp, 25 predicted proteins | sample KBSS33metaG_FD_64659 | JGI IMG/M metagenome (GOLD analysis project Ga0070667, IMG submission 64659) | Switchgrass rhizosphere microbial communities from Kellogg Biological Station, Michigan, USA - KBS S3-3 metaG | ecosystem: Host-associated > Plants > Roots > Rhizosphere > Soil ...
GCCTCGGTCACGCCCATGCTTCCCAGCACCGCCTCGATGTCCTCAGGCAGCATGGGCTTCAGCCGCACGCGGACGCCGGCGCGGCTGTAGAGCTGGGCGTAGGAGGCCGAGCGCTCGTTGCCTTCGATCCGGCTGAGCACCGTCTCGTTGCCCATCAGGACGATGCCGACGCCGGTGTCGTCGTGGATGGCGCGAAGCTCCTCCAGCGCCTCCATGTTGAGCCATTGGGCCTCGTCGATGACGACCAGGCCGCCGGCCGTGAACAGCCGGCGCGAGTGGAGGGTCAGCTCGAGCTTCGAGGCGCCGGCCCGGCCCCGCGGCGTCTCACCGCGCCCGCGGATCAGCTGCTGCATGATCGCGCCGGCGGTGGCGATCGACGGCGAGGCGGTGGCGATGTCTACGCGCGGCGCCGTGGTCCGGTACTGGCGGGCCGCGGCGGTCTTGCCGCAGCCCGGCGGCCCGGTGATCAGGCCCAGGTCGCCCAGCGCCTGGGCGGCGCGCAGGGTGCCGATCACCAGGTCGGAATTCTTGGTCTTGGTGAAGGTCGGCTCGGGGATCGCCTGCGACGAAAGGCGGTGCTCTTCGGTCTTGGCCGTCAGCCAGCGGGACAGCTGCTTGGCGATCTCCTGGTTGTTTCCCGCGTACTTGGCGTTGAGGAACTGGCTCAGCGTGGTGTTGGCCACCAGGCTGTCCTTGCTCACGTCGGCCTGGCTGAGCCCGTGGGCTTCCATGAACGCCCGGATCGACGAGCGGAGCGTGTCTAGCTCCTCGCCGGTCCAGTGGGTTTTCCCTTGCTCGATGTTCATCTACACTCCGCTCGTCTTGACTTCACCGCCTCGGGGCCGCGTCCCCGGGGCGTTTTTATTTTCAGTCCTCGCCCACCACCCGGAGGTGGCCGGCGGCGCGGTTGAAGGCTTGGGCGGCTCGCTCGAGCGCGTCGGCGTCGTCCTCGACGGCCAGATCCGGCGCGGCCGAGCCGCCGCCGAAAAACGGCCGGATCACGAGCGGGCGCTCGACCAGCTCCTCTTCGAACTCAGGGCCGAGGGCGGCCAGCTCGTGCCGCTCCAGGGCGCGCTCGGCGGCGGCCCGGTCCTTGACCGCGCGCAGCAGCTTCTTCTTGAGGCGCTGCCGTTCGCGGCCTTCCTCCAGGTTGACGAAGCCGACGCGCTGCAGGCACTCCGCATGGCCGAGGTAGACGCCGGTCAGGCTGTAGATGTGCAGCCCGGCGTGCAGATCGTCGGCGTCGAAGCGCGCGGCGACCTTCTGGCCGACGAGTTCCAGCAGGAAGTCGGCCCAATAGCGGTTGCCCGCCAGCTGCAGGCCGCCGCCGTACTGGCGCACCGTCACGCCCTCCACGCACATCATCGCCTGGCGGAGCTGCTCGTCGGTGGCGACCTGGATCAGGGCGCGGCCGTAGCTCTCGGCGAACACCTCGTCGAAGGAGCGCACGCCGGCGCAGGCCTTCGTGCGGCGCCCGGCGCGGCGGTTGTGGGCGATGATGCCGTTGCGGAGGACCGCCTCGAACTCCTCGATCGGGATGGACCGGGTGTTGGCGTCGTGCGGCTTGTCGAGGGGGTTGTTACCGACATAGGCGCCCTGGAAGGCGGCGCTGGTGCCGATCTCGCCCTCCAGGTCGCGGAAGGCGCGCTCGATCGGCTTGGACTGGCCTGAATAGGGGGTCGTGAAGTGGACCTGCACGCCGAACCCGGTGAGCAGGCCGATCTGGTCTTCCTCGCGGACCTTGAACCGGAACCGCTGCTGCGTGCCCCCTGTCAGCCACTTCGACGCGAAGGCCCGGCCGTTGTCGAAGAAGCAGAGGCGCGGGATTCCGTAGGTCCGGAAGACGTCGGCGAAGGCCAGGCGGACGCTGCTCGCGTTCTCGGACCGCGCGATCCGCCATCCCAGGATCTTGCGGCTGTAGACGTCCTGGATCGCCACCATCATCGGCCGAACCGGCTTGCCGTCGCCGAAGTCCACCATGACGTCCCACTTGTGGCCGTCGACGTTCACCGCCTCGAGGGCGTGGAAGGTCAGCTCGTCGCGCTCGATCCACGGCATCTCGCGGCGGACGGCGTCCTCGCCCTCCTTCAGCAGGATGATCGTGATGCGGCTGACCTCGCGCTCCAGGCGGCGCTGCAGGGTCTTGCAAGATGGGATCGCGGCGCCGCTGCGCGTGGCCAGGTCGGCGGCGAGGCGGTAGGCGGCGGCGAAGCCCCGCTTGGGCCGCAGGTAGTCGCTCTTGAAGGCCAGCCAGACTTCCGGATCGCAGCCTGCGGTCTCCTCGCGCCCGCGATAGGCCGGCGCCAGGAAAGCCGCGCGGTCGGCGACAGCGACCCCTTCGACGAGGCCCATCCAGTTGTAGATCGTGCTCTCGGAGCAGTCGGCCTGGCCGCCGGTCAGCTGGGCGTCTCGGCGGCGCTGGCCCGCGACCAGTTCGATGGCCGCGGACTTCTTCAGCCCATTGCGGACAAGCGCCTCGACCTCCTGGATGACCGCCAGCCGCCGGCGGGCCTCGGCTTTCAGGCTGTCGGGCAGTCGGTCGAAGCGCGACCAGGCGCTGTCGCGCCCCAGCGCCTTGCGCTCCGCCACCGGCGCGCTGCGCTGCACCAGCTGGGCGCGGGCCGCCTCGGGCAGCAGGGAGACGTGGAACTCCACGCCGCCGCCGCGGCCCTTCCGGGGGCGCGCCTGGCGACCGACCTCATTGCTCTCCCGGGTGAGCCAGCTTTCGCGCTGGACCATGTCCAGGACGCCGCGTTTGGTGCTGGCGAGGCCTGGGAGCCTCAGCGCCGCAAGCTCGGCCGCCGAATACCATTCCCGCCCCACATTCCCCCCTGCTCGGCTCATACGCGCCCCCGAGGCACTCGAACTTTGGAGGGCGCGGCTTTGCGGGCGGCCTCGGCCTGCTCCAGCAGCTCGCGGCCCTGCTTTTCCAGAAGGCTGGCCTGGGCGTGCAGCGCCTCCTCGCCCTGCAGGACCACCAGGCCCTCGGGGTGGAGCACGACGTCCCACAGCCAGGTGCAGCCGGTGACGCGCACGAAGGCGACGAACCGGACCAGGCTGATGGTGTGGGTTTCCCGCGCGGTGCTCGTGTAGGCGTTGAGCATCGCCACGGTGACGCGATTGTCGTCTTCGTAGCCGAGGATCTCCGTCATCCCGACCGCGAGCGCCTCGCGCGTCCGGCCGCTCTCGCGGATCGCCTCGCTCATCGCCATCGAGATCTGGCGGTTGAAGTCGAGCGCCCGCGGCAACGTGCGCGGAGCCAACACCGGGACCATGTCGGCGACCTCGAACAGGTCGCGCTGGTCAGGATGGCGGCGAGGCTTAGCCAAGGTCCGCCTCCTGGGCGCCTCGACGGTGCCAGTTCTTCGGCCGCTCCGTAATCACCAGGCCGCGCTCACGCATGGCCCTGATCTGCCGAGCGACGGCGTTGCGACTGACGCCCACGCGCTCGGCTATGTCGTCGAGCGAATGCCAGGCGTACCAGCCGCGAATGATCACCACCTCGGCGGCGCTGAGCGTGGGCCAATCACTCATCGGCCGGGCGCTGAGTGTGGGGGCCGCCTCACCCATCGGCGCGCTCCAGACGCCAGCCGAGTTCGGCGGCGTCCCGCGCCATGTGCTCAAGAGCCTGAGCCCGCTGGGCCTCCGTCAAGCCCTCCCACAGCGCCTCGAACTGGATCAACGTGGCCGTGACCAGGACGGCCTGCGGGTCGATCCGGCGCGCGGCTCGGCAAAGGGCGAGCGCCAGCCGCGATGCAGGGCGAAAGTCACGCATCACGGGTGATCCGCACGCCCTTCGGCAGGGGCGCGCCCATCAGAAAGTCGATGAAGGCCTCCCGGGTGGTCGGCCGCGCCCTCTTCCAGGCGGTTTTGAGCGCCTTCAACTCCTGGTCGACGGTCGTTTGAGGGACGTTTCGCCGTGCCGCAGGGACGCCGCCATCCGCGATCACCAGCGCGTCGGCCGCCGTTTCAGCCTCGCCAGCGGCGAGCAGCTCGATGGCCGCGCCGAGAAGCTCGGGCGGCGCCTTGGCGAGCGTAAGCAACGCCTTCGCGCTTCGGGCTATGGGTAGGTCGCGAAGCTGCGCATCGTGGTCCTGAAGTGCAGCCCACGCCTGCGCCGCCTGATAGATCGTCCTCCGAGAGAGTCCCGTTTCGCCGGCGACCTCCTCTGCGAACCCCATGAGGGTCCGGATGCGCCCCCCGGGAATTTTGCGAAGGGCTGCAAAATTCTTCGGAGGCCGGCCGCGGCCGCGCTTCTCGCCCTTCGGCTCGAACGCCACCTGGTCCGGGTGGCGCTGGGCGAAGATCTCCATTCGCTCGCCGATGAAGCTGAAAAATTCGAGCCCACCGGGTGCCGCCCTGATGATGTTTTCGTCGATCTCGAATTGCATCGCGTCGAGATCGGAGACGGTGACGACACGGGCCTGGATCGTGTCCCGCCCCAGGCGCCGGTGCGCAGCCAGGCGGTGCGCGCCGGCCAGCAGGCGATAGGCTTCCGCGTCTTCGACGGCCCGCACCACGATGGGCTGTATGAGGCCTGTTTCGGCGATCGAGACCGCCAGATCGGCGACGAACCCCTCGTCCAGCCGGCGCAGCCTGTCGCCAACCTCGATGTCGCTAATCGCCACGGAGCGCTCAGGGCCGGCGGCCCCGAGGTACCCCCACCGCGCCTGGTGAGCGTGGGCGTCGGCGAGCATGTCTAGCGCGCCCCGTCGTTTAGACGTTGGGCGGCACGCTCGCGGCGGCTATGCTTCCGACGTTCGTCATAAATTCTGCCCCCGTCCGGCGTCCAACGGTCGGGCCAGACTTCGTGAGGCTTCATGCGAAGCGCCCTAGCGATGATCAGTTCGCCCTTTGGGGAGGGACCGAGGAACGCCATGCGCAGCACGCTCGGCGCGACGCCGTTGGCGCGCGCGAGGGCGGCGCAGCTATGGCCGCGACGGCGCAACTCCGCCTTGATGTCTTCCTGGTCGCGGAAACGCGGGCTCGCCATCGTCTTCCTATGAGTCGCCAAACGAAGCAGAAGTTTGCCAAATTTGGCGACGATGGTCAACAAGTGGCGGCGCAATACGCGGCGCGTCTGAAAGCCGCGCTGGAAGCGAAGGGGGTAACGCCAGCGTGGCTGGCCAAGAAAGCGGGGATCCCGGACCGAAGCGTCCGCAATCAGCTTGAGGGCACCGAACCAAAAATTGTGTCGGCGATCGCTCTGGCGAGTGCCCTGGAAGTCAATCTCGCCTGGCTGCTGACTGGTGCAGGTCAGATGACCGCGCCCGAGCCCCCGCCGCGCTCGTCCGGCTCAGGACTCTTCGATGCGTCTGAAGCCGACTGGGTGTTCTTGCCGCACTACGCCTTTGAGAGCGCCATCGCCTCGATGTCGAACACGCTGACCCACACCTATCCGGTCCCGCGACACCTGCTGAACAATCAGCTGGGGACCGCCAGGAACCTGTGGGTCACGAACATGCCGACCGACGAGTTGCCCAGCGTGGCGACCAAGGGCGAGCCGATCATCTGCCGGAACGCCCTGATCCTTGAGCCTGGGAAGGTGTACGTGCTGAGCCTGGATGGGAACCTGGTCGTGCGCCGTCTGACGCTGCGCGGCTTTTCCACCGACGACGAACACGCGCCCGCCCTCTCGCTGCAGGAAGCGCAGCTCCGCGACTCGTTCCCGGTCGGCGAGGTGCTGGCGCGGTTCGGACTGAGCCCTGTTGCCAGCCGCTTGTGAATGGTCAAGCTGTCTATGGCGCAGGCTGTGCTCCGCGGGGACCCGCGCATTTCTTGGGGGATGAAGAATGAGCCTTACGACTGAACAGATGATGCTGGTCGAACAGCGCGTCACCAACGATGGGCCTTCGGCGGGGGTGGCCTGGCTGCTCCTCATTTTCCTCGGGTTGGTCGGCGCCCACCGCTTCTACCTCGGCCGCACGACATCGGGGCTGCTGCTCCTGCTGTCGAACATCACCATCATCGGCGGCTTCATCTGGGTGTTCCTCGACCTGTTCATGTTGAGCGGCATGATCCGGCAGCGTCGGGAAGACATCCGTGATCGATTGACGATGCGCATGATGGCCAGCGGCTCAGCGGCCTGACCGACTTCACAGTTCGGCGGGACAGCACACTCCGAGGCTGGGCCGGGCCCACCGCTTAAGCCATTGCCGCTATTGGACTTTCAGGAAGTGTGAAGTTCCGCTCGTTCTGTGAAGCCAACTTCACAGTTCGCTTCATAGTTCGGCCGCCTCACGCCTTGGCTGTGCGCGCGCCCTTCCCGAGCGGCGAAGCCACCGTTTGAACGAATTTCACATGAAGATTCAACGGCGCTCAGCGGGCGCCCGAACGACCTTCAAAGGCGGTTCGAATGTCTAAGCCGCGTTCCGGGTTTGACTGTCTAACTGCGCCGGAGGCGGCCTTTTCGCCGCAGCGGCCGGGACAACGGCCTGCGCCCGCGCGCCACCGCCCGCGCGCCGCCAGGCCCCCGTTTTCACTGGGTTTTGTCCCGAGTGGTCCCGCCTCGTCCCGGTTGGTCCCGTGACTCCAGAACCATCTGTCCCCTTACAAGCTTCGCCTGCAGCAACCCAGGATCGATCGTTCCGTTGTAGCGCCCTAGGGTGCGCACGTCAGGGAAGGAAAAAAGATCGCCATGAAAAAAGGTTGTCTGCTCCCCTGCACGGGCCTCGTCGCCTTGGGCTTCGCCGCCCACGCGCACGCCGCCGGCTTCTACCTCCAGGAACAATCGGTGCGCGGCACGGGTCGCGCCTATTCCGGCGAAGCCGCCGACCAGGGCGTCGCCTCGCTGTGGTGGAATCCCGCCGCCATCGCCCGCTCGGGTCGGGAGGCGTACGTCGGCGCGCATGGGATCATCATCGACAGCCAGCTGACCGACGCCGGCTCGACCGTCACCTATCCGGGCGGGACCACCCTGCCCGCAGGCGGCGCGCCCCGCGCCTTCAAGCCGATCCCGCCGGGGGTCGTCCCCAACCTCGCCATCGCCACGCCGGTGGGCGACCGCTTCGCCGTCGGGGTCTCCGCCAACTCGCCCTACAGCTTCACCAGCAAGTACGAGCGGCGCGCCTTCACCCGCTACGACGCGCTCACCTCCTCGCTGCGGACGGCGGACATCCAACTCACCGGCGCCATGAAGGTCACCGACTGGCTCGACCTTGGCGCCGGAGCGAGCGCCGAGCATGTCAGCGCGCGGCTCTCCAACGCCACGCCCAACCTCTCGCCTTTGCTCCCTGACGCCCTGCAAACCCTGAGCGGCAAGGGGTGGGACTGGGGATGGAGCGTGGGCGCCCAGGCGCACTTTGACAGGCTGACGCTGGGCGCCAGCTATCGGTCCCGCATCAAGCACAGGCTCGACGGCCGCATCGCCGTCAGCGGGCTGCTGGGCCCCCTGGCGGGGTCGAACTTCGCCGTCGACGGCGCCGCCGCCTTCACTACGCCCTGGATCGCCACCCTGGGCGCGCGTTACGCCCTCACCGACCAACTCACCCTGAACGGCCAGGTGCAACGGATCGGCTGGAGCAAGTTCGACGCCATCCGCGTGAGCCTGCCGGCGGGCGGCCAGGTCCTGCGGCAGGACTACAAGTCGACCACCACCGGCGCCATCGGCCTGGACTATGCGGTGAGCCCGGTCCTGACGCTACGGACCGGCGCACAGTACGACCCCACGCCCACGCCCGACATCGGACGCACCGCGCGGGTGCCGGACGGCGACCGCTGGCTGATCGGGGCGGGCGCCACCGCCGAGGTGGCCCAAGGCATGAAACTGGACGCCGCCTTCGCCTACATCCACTTCAAGGACACGCGGATCGACCATACCCAGGCCTTCTACGCCGGCACGCCCGCGGCCACGACCGTGCACTCGGTCGGCGACCTGCAAGGCGCCGGCTATGTGCTGTCGCTAGGGATGCGCGCCGCCTTCTAGCGCCCCGCGAGGCTAGTTCAGCTCGGTCTTCTTCGGCGGCTCGGGCGGCATGGGGGCGACGGGCACGCCGTCCTGCACCAGGCCCTTGACCTCTTCGGAAGTGGCCTGGCCGTAGATGCCGCGAGCCTCGGACCTGCCCTCGTGGATGGCGCGGGCCTCTTTGGCGAAGGTGTCGCCGACGTCGTCGAAGTTGTCGACCACGTGCTGGCGGATGCGGCCCATGGCCTCCATCAGCATGGCGCGAGGGGGGCCTGACGGCTCGGCCGTCGTGCGCTTCGTCCCGGCGACGGCGGGCGCCATGATCTGCTTGCGCACGGCCTTGGAGGCGCAGACGGGGCATTCCAACAGGCCGCGCGCCTGCTGGTCGTCGAAATCGGCCGACGAGCCGAACCAGCCTTCGAAGGCGTGGTCATGCTCGCAAGTGAGGGCGTAGTGGATCATCGCCGTCGCTCAAGGGCCCTGGAAGTCGCGCGCGTTCTTCAGCGCAGGGATCGCCTGGCGCGCCTTGCCGGCCGCCGCCAGATCGAGGTCGGCCAGAAGCACGCCCGGTTCGTCATGGTCAAGCCGCCCCAAGACTTCGCCCCAGGGTCCGATCGCCAGGCTGTGGCCCCAGGTGCCTCGGCCGTCCTCGTGCCGGCCGCCCTGGGCGGGCGCCAGCACGAAGCTGCCGGTCTCGATGGCTCGCGCGCGCAGCAGGATCTCCCAATGCGCCTCGCCGGTCGGGCGGGTGAAGGCCGCCGGAACGGTCATCACCTCGGCGCCGGCCAGCGCCAGGGCGCGGAACAAGGCCGGAAAACGCACGTCGTAGCAGATGGCGAGGCCCAGCCTGGCGCCTGCGGCCTCGGCGACCACGGCCCGGTCGCCGGGCTCGTAGGTCTCGCTTTCCCGCGCGGTCTCGCCGTTCGGTAGGTCGACGTCGAACATGTGCAGCTTGTCGTAGGCGGCCGCGAGAGCGCCGTCGGCCGTGACCAGCAGCTGGCGGTTGGCCGCCTTGCCGTCCTCGCGCAGCACCAGGGCCGAGCCGATCAGGATCGGGGTGGACAGCTCGCGCGCGGCCTCGCGCAGGCCGGCGACGACGAGGTCCTGGTCCAACGGCCGCAGGAGGGGCGCCAGCTTGTCCTTGTCGCGCTGGAGGACATTGACGCCCTCCGGGGTGAGGATCAGCTCCGCCCCCCCGGCGGCAGCCTCCCGCACCAGCGGCATTACGTGCTCGAGCGCCGCTTCCGGCGTCGCCGGCGTCCGCGTCTGGATCAGACCAACCTTCATGACCACCGGATATATAGGGATTTCCTTTCCGGGAGTTAGCCGCTCAAACTTCCGGTAATCGCCCTAGCCAGGCTGCGAAACGAGTCCTAGGGTTCTTTCCATCAGGGCGGCCGCGCCTTGGTCAGTTCGGTCGGCGACCGTCCTTCAATCGCGCCTTGGATGCGTTCGAGCCCGGGGAACTTCGGGGGCGTCCGAGACGCCAGAAGTGATGGGAGAACGCCATGTCGATCGAGACCCGGGGCTCCGTGCGCACCCTCGCGCTCGTGGGCCCCACCAACGCGGGTAAGACCACCCTCCTCGAAGCCCTCATGCTGGCCACCGGCGCCGTGGAGCGACGGCCTGACGGCGCCGCGGCCGAGAAGGTCGGCGACGCCAGCCCCGAGGCGCGCGCCCACGGCCATTCGGTGGAGCTGAACCTGGCCGATTTCGAGTTCATGGGCGACCGCTACGCGGTGATCGACTGCCCGGGCTCGCTGGAGTTCTGCGCCGACCTCGACGCCGCCCTCCCGGCCGTGGACCTGGCGGTGGTGGTGGCTGACCCGGACCCCGGCAAGGCCGCCCTCCTCCAGCCCACGCTGCGCGAACTGGAGCGCCTGGGCGTGCCCCACGCCCTTTTCGTCAACAAGATGGACCAGGCCCGCGGCAGCCTCGACGAGTTGCTGGCCGCGCTCGCGCCGGTGAGCAGCGCGCCGCTGGTGGCGCGCCAGATCCCGATCCTCGATGGCGAGAAGGTCGGCGGCTACATCGACCTGGCGCTCGAACGGGCCTTCGTCTACCGCCCGGGCGAGCCCACGACCGAAATCCCCGACGCCATCCGGCAGACGGAGATCGAGGCGCGCTTCCACATGCTGGAGCAGCTGGCTGACTTCGACGACGAGCTTCTGGAGCAGTTGCTCTCCGACGTCGTCCCCAGCCGAGATGCGGTCTTCGCCGACCTCGTGCGCGAGATGCAGGCGGGGCTGATCGTCCCGGTGTTCTTCGGCTCGGCCCAGAGCGGGTTCGGGGTCGGACGACTGCTCAAGGCGCTGCGGCACGAAGCACCCCTGCCCGACCGCGCCGCCCAGCGCGTCGGCATCCAGGGCGCAGGCGCCTATGTGCTGAAGACCTCCTACGCCGGCCAGTCCGGCAAGCTGGCCTATGTCCGCGCCTTCGGCGGCAAGCTCGAGGACGGGGCTGAGCTGACTCTGCCGACCAGCGCCCGCAGCCGCGTGGGCGGGCTGTTCGCCGTGCAGGGCGCGACGCTTCGCAAAATCCCAGCCGCCGCCGTGGGCGACATCTGCGCCGTCGGCAAGGTGGAGGAAGCGCACGCGGGCGAGATTCTTTCGCTCACCGGCCTGCCGCAGGCCTCCGCCGGCCATCGCACGCGCCGACCGCTGTTCTCCGTGGCGCTCGCCGCGCGGGCGCGCAAGGACGACGTTCGCCTCTCCGGCGCGCTTTCCAAGCTGGTGGAGGAGGATCCCGGCCTTACCCTCACCCACGACGCGGAAGGGCGTCAGGTGCTGCTGGCCGGCCAGGGCGAGGGCCATGTGCGCCTGGCCATCGAGCGGCTGAAGCGGCGCTTCGGCGTGGACATCGACACCGCCCAACCTCGAACCCCCTACCGCGAGACCCTGCAGAAACCGATCACCCAGCGCGCACGGCACAAGAAGCAGTCCGGCGGCCACGGCCAGTTCGCCGACGTCACCGTGGAGGTGCGCCCGCTGCCCCGCGGCTCAGGCTTCCGGTTCGACTCCCGCGTCGTCGGCGGTGCGGTGCCCAGGCAATGGATTCCGGCCGTGGAAGCCGGCGTCCGCGACGGCCTGGCGCGCGGCCCGCAGGGCTTCCCGGTCACGGACCTGGAGGTGGTGCTGATCGACGGCCAGACGCACAGCGTCGACTCCTCGGAAATGGCCTTCCGCACCGCCGGGCGCCTGGCCATCGAGGAGGCGATGCGGGCCACGGGGACCATCCTGCTGGAGCCGATCGAGAAGCTGGTGGTCTATTCGCCCTCGCCGGCCGCCTCGAATGTCACCTCCGCGCTGACCGCCCGCCGCGGGCAGATCCTGGGCCTGGGGCCGCGGGAGGACTGGCGCGGCTGGGAGCGCATCGAGGCCTTCCTGCCGCAGAGCGAGCGTCAGCACCTCATCGCCGAGCTGCGCGGCCTGACCCAGGGCCTGGGCGCCTTCGAAGCCGATTTCGACCACATGGCCGAGCTCAGCGGCCGGCTGGCGGCGGCGGCCTCGCAGGAGGCCCTGAAGCCTGCCGGCGCGCCCTAGCTAGGTCGGCGTGCGCCAATCGGCGGCGGTGGCGGTGAACAGCCTAACGAGGTCGGCGAGGCGCTGAGCCTCCGCCTGCGCCAGGCCTCGGCGGACGCGGCTCAGCGTGCGCTGGGCATCGACCACCTGCATCAATGCGCCGCCGCCCAGCCGATAGGCGGACTGGGCGTTGCGCGCGTTGGCCTCCGCCGAGGCGGCGGCGCGGCGCTGTGCGGCCAAGGCGTCGTCGTCGCGGGCGATGGCGGACAGGGCGTCGGACACCTCGCCGAACGCCTTCAGCACGGTCTGCTGATAGCGGGCCAGGGCGACGCGCGCGTCAGCCTCGGCTCCCCGACGCTCGGCCCGCAAGGCGCCGCCATTGAAGATCGGCGCGGTCAGCTCCGGCCCGAAGGCCCAGCCCGAGGCGCTATAGTTGAAAATGTCCCGCGGATGCTGCGTCGTCTGGGCGAAGGCGGCCGTGAGGCTGATGTCGGGATAAAGCCTTGCGGTGGCGACGCCCACAGCCGCGGTGGCGGCGTGCAGGTCGGCCTCGGCGGCGCGGATGTCGGGGCGCTGGCGCACCAGCTCGGAAGGCAGACTCACCGGGACTGAAGTCGGCGCAGCGAAGTCGGCAAGCTCGAAGTCGGGCGCCGCCCAGATCGCCGGCGCCTTGCCGCTCAGCACGGCGAGCTGATGCCGCGCGGCATCGAGCTCGCGCAGCAGCGGCGGCAGCAGCGCCTCGTCCTCGGCGAGTTGCGCGTCGGCCTGGACGATAGCCGCCGGGGCCTCGCCACCGGCTTTTTCGGCGCGGCGCACGAGGTCGACGACGCGTCGGTCGTCGTCGGCGACCTGGCGCAGGGCGGCGATCTCCGCCCGCAGCCCCGCAACTCGGATGGCCTGCAACGCCACCTGGCCCGACAAGGTCAGATAGGCCGCGTCGGCGCGTCGCTGGGCGGCCTCGGCCGCGGCGGCGGCGCGCTCCACCGCGCGCCGTCGGCCGCCGAACAGGTCGAGGTCGTAGGTGACGTCGGTCCCGATCGAATAGAGCGTCACCGTCGGGCTGGGGAACCCCGAGAAGCCCAGCGCCTGGGTGTTGACCCGCTTGCGCAGAAGCGAGGCGTTCCCCTCGATCTCGGGCAGTCGCCGTCCCGCCGCCGCGTCGGTCTCGGCGCGGGCGCGCGCCAGGGTCGCATCCGCCTCCGCCAGCGTCGGGCTGTCGCTGAGCGCCAGGCGCACCGTCTGGTCCAGCGCCGGCGAGCCCAGGGCCTGCCACCAGGGACCCGCGGCGCGCACCTGCGGCGACAGCGCGAGCGTCGCCGGCGTCGGATCTCCCGACATGGCGTAGCCGGCGGCCGCCGGCCCCTCCGGCGTTGCGGGCGGCTTGAAGTCAGGCCCGACGGCGGCGCAGGCGCCGAGCGTCAGGGCGGCGACGACGGCCAACGCCCGCGGGGGTCTTGGAAGATGCGACATGGATGGTCTCTCCGCCGCAGCGCCGCGGCTCGTCAAGTCAATGGCCGACGTCACCGACGCCTCCCGTCCCGGCGGCGAGCCGCGGCTTTCGCATGATCAGCAGCAGCGGCATGCCAAGCAGGGCCACGATCATCATCAGCTTGAAGTCGTTGACGTAGGCCACCATCGCCGCCTGGCGATCGATCTCGGCGTTCAGCGTCATGGCGCCCGCGGCCGAGGTCGGCAGGGAAGACGGCGGCAGGGCCGCCCGCACCGCCGGATCGCTGAGGATGACGCCGCCCGCCAGCGAGGCGTGCATCACCTGGCCGTTGCGCGTGAGCACCGCCTGCATCATCGAGATGCCGGCGCTCTGGCCGAGGTTGCGCAGGACCGAATACAGCGACGAGGCCTCGGCTCGCAGCGACGGAGGCAAGGTGGCGAAGGCCATCGTCATGACGGGCACCGTGAGCAGGCCCATGCCGAGGCCCTGAACGGCGCCGGTGAGCAGGATCGGGGCCTTGCCCATCGTCAGGTCGAACTTCGTCATCTGCCAGGCTGCGAACGCGCACAACGCGAGCCCGCCGAACACCAGCAGGCGCGGGTCGATGCGGTTGACCAACTGGCCGGCCAGAAACATGGCGAACATGGTTCCGAGCCCCCGGGGCGTCATCAGCAATCCCGCCGTCTGCACCGGGTAGCCCAGCAGGTTCTGCAGCAGCGGCGGCATCAACGCCAGGCTCGACCCGACCATCACGAACAGGAATACCGACACCAATGCCGAGGCAACGAAGCTGCGCTCGGTCAGCACGCGCGGGTCGAAGAAGGGGCGGCGCGTGGTGGCCGAATAGAAGATGAAGATCCATAAGGCCACGACCGCCAGGATCGCCTCGGTCCAGATCTCGGTGGAGGAGAACCAATCCTCCCCGGTGCCACGGTCTAGGACCAGCTGAAAGGCTGCGAGGAACACAGCCAGCAGGCCGAAGCCCAGGAAGTCGAAGTGGACCTCCGCCCGCCGTGGCAAGCGGGGCATGAGCAGGAAGAGGCCCGAGAAGATCAGCGCCCCGAGGGGCACGTTGATGAAGAACACCCAGCGCCAGCTGAGATTCTCGGTCAGCAGTCCTCCGACGGCCGGGCCCATCACCGGCCCCAGCAGCGTGGCTATGCCGAACAGAGCCATCGCCTGGCCTTGCCGTTCCGGCGGGTTCATGTCGAGCAGTTCGGCCTGGGCGAGCGGCACGATGGGCGCTCCGAACATCCCCTGCATCACCCGGAAGGCGACGATCTGCGTCAGGCTGGCGGACAGGCCGCACAGCACGGAGGACGCGACGAAGCCGCCGATGCAGACCAGGAACACCGACTTCCTACCGAAGCGAGAGGCCAACCAGCCGGAGACCGGCGTGACGATGGCGCTGGCGATGATGTAGGAGGTCAGCACCCAGGTGATCTGGTCGGCGCTGGCCGACACGCTGCCCATCATGTGCGGCAGGGACACGTTGGCGATGGTGAGGTCCAGCGCCACCATCATGCAGCTGAACATGATCGCCGCGGAGCGTAGCCCGCGCCGAAGCGGCGCCTCGGACCCGGCGAGGCTCATGAGGGCCTCGTCAGCCGACGCGGCCGGGCGCGCGCACGTCGACCTTCACCCGCGCCGAAAGACCGGCCCGCGCGGCCATGCCGGGGGGCGAGCGGTCGAAATTGATGCGCACGGGCAACCGCTGGACGACCTTCACCCAGTTGCCCGTGGCGTTCTGAGCCGGAAGCGCCGAGAAGACGGCGCCGGTGCCCGGCGAGAAGCTACCCACGTGGCCCTTCAGGTCCGCATCGGGATAGGCGTCCACCCGGATCGACACCGGCTGACCGATCTTCATGTGGGCGAGCTGGTTCTCTTTGAAGTTGGCCTCGACCCAGGGCTGGCCCGTGAGCAGCCAGAACGCGGTCTGGGACACCGTGAGATAGGTGCCGAGCGGCATCTGGTCGACGCGGGTGACGATGCCGTCGGCCGGGGCGTAGACGGTCGCCGAGCTGTAGTTGATGCGCGCGCGCTCCAGCTCCGCCCGCGCCCGCATCACCGCGGGGTGGTTGGAGGCCGGCCCGTTGGCGGCGGCGCCGAGGGCGGCGAGGGCCTGGGCTTGCTGCTGTTCGGCGACGACCAGTTGTTGGCGCGCCTGACGCTGGGCGTTGGCCGCCTGCGCGACCTGCTGCTGCGAGGCCACGCCCGCCGCGGCCAGGCGTTGCTGGCGGGTCGCCTCCTTGGCGGCGTAATCCGCCGCGTCGCGGGCGGCGACTGTCGCGGCCTGGGCCTGGGCATAGGCGGCGCGCTGCTGGAGCACCTGTTGTTCGGCCTGGGCCAGCTGCGCCGTCGCGGCGGCCGACTGGGCCTGGAAGTCCCGCAAGTCGATCTGGAACAGCGGCTGGCCGCGCCGTACGAACTGGTTCTCCTTGACGTAGATCGCCAGCACCCGGCCAGCCACCGAGGGCGCGACCGGGGTCTTCTCGATCTGCACGTAGGCGTTATCTGTGGCCTCGTAACGCTGTCCGGTGATCACGAAAAAGGCGACGATCACCAGGATCACCAGCGGCCCGCCGACGATCAACGGCCAGCGCCAGCGACGCAGGAAGGTCCGGCTGGCGCTCACTCGGGCGTCGGCCTCGCCACGGTCGATCACGTCCGTTTGATCCACGCTCTGGGCCTCTGGCTGAGATGCGAAACGGGACCCACGCCCAAGCGCGCGCGCCGTCTCCTGCGGGGTTGCAATAGGCTGCGCAGCCTGATGATTCAAATGATACGTCGTCAAGGAATGAATGAATTGGTCTCATGCCGCAACTCGACCTGAATCTCCTGAAGGTGCTCGACGTGATGCTGGAGGAGCGCAGCACGACCCGCGCCGCCCAGCGCCTCGGCATCACCCAGTCGGCGGTGAGCCACGCCTTGAACCGCCTGCGCTACGCCGTCGGCGACGAGCTGTTCATCCGCGGACGCGCCGGCATGCAGCCCACCCCCCGGGCGCTGGAGATGGGCGCGCAGGTGCACGCCGCGCTTGGGCAGCTCCAGGCAGCCCTGGCGCCGACGGACTTCTCGCCCGCCACCAGCGAGCGGCAGTTCTCGTTGGTGGCCGGGTCCTACACCGGCGCGGTGCTGGCGCCCGCCCTGGTCCACCGGCTGACGCTCGAGGCGCCGATGACCGAACTGTCCATCAGCTCCTTCACCTCGGACGTCCTGGACAGGCTCGACGCCCACAGGCTGGACTTCCTGGTGACCTCCAACCAGACGCCGCCGCCGCGCATCGCCCACGACGTGTTGTTGGTCGAGGACCTGGTATGGGTGGTGCGTTCCGGCCATCCGCTGGCCGAGGCCAAGCACGTCGACCTGGCGGCCCTGGCCTCGGTCCCGCAGGTGATGATCACCGTGCCCTTCCGTCCGTGGCCCGAGGAGGTGCTGGATCGCGGAGGCCAGGCCTTCCCCAGCGCAGGGCCGCACAACGAGGCGTTCGAAGCCGCCCTGGCCACGCACGGGCTTTCCCGCCGCGTGAGCGTCAGCGTGCCCGACACCTATACCGCGCTGGCGGTGGTGGCGCGGTCCGACACGACGGTGCTGGTGCCGCGCCGGCTGGCCGTGGACGCGGCGCTGAGCGCACCCTTCCGCCTGATCGAGCCGCCTTACGAGTCCCCCAGGATCGAGCTCACGCTCTTTTACCTGCGCGACCGGCTGGCGGAGCCGGGCCTAGCCTGGATGCGGGACCTGATCCGCTCCACCGCTCTGGCGGTGTAGGACCACGAATGACGCGAAAGCAATTCAGCTCCGGCGCTCAGGCGCCTCGGGCGATGTAGCCGTCGATGACGTCCGACAAGGTGGTCAGGGGCATGTTCCCCGACAGCAGGCCAGCGTCGTGGAAGGTGCGGAGATCGAAGCGGTTTCCGAGCGCCGCTCGCGCCTTTTCGCGCAGGCTGAGCCAGGTGAGCTTCCCCACCATGTAGCTGCACGCCTGCCCCGGCCAAACGCAGTAGCGCTCGATCTCGGTGGCGGCGGAGGATTCCGGGTCTCCGTCGATCTCCACCATGGCCGCGATGGCCTTTTCGCGGCTCCAACGCAGGGCGTGAATGCCCGTGTCGACCACCAGGCGAGCAGCGCGGAACAGGGCCGATTGCAGGTAGCCGATCTCGCCCAGCGGATCATCCTGATAGACGTCCATCTCCTGGGCGAGTTGCTCGGCGTAGAGCGCCCAGCCCTCCCCGTAGGCTGAGTAGAAGGACGCACGCCGGATCATCGGCAGGTCGGCCTCCTGCTGCAGGGAAAGCTGCAGGTGATGGCCCGGAATCGCCTCGTGGTAGGTGAGCGTGGGCAGGGTCCAGCTGGGGACCTCCGCGGTGTCGCGCAGGTTGATCCAGTAGATGCCGGGCCGGGAGCCGTCGAGGCTGGGATTGTTGTAGTAGCCGCCCGGCGCGCCCGCCTCCATGAACTTCGGCACACGGCGGATCTCGACCGGCGCCTTGGGCAAGGCGCCGAAATACTGCGGCAACCTCGCCTGCATGGCGCGCACCTGGCCGTTCAGCGCTTCGATCAGCCTGGCCTTGGCCGCATCGGTGTTGGCGTAGACATAGCGCTTGCGGGCGTAGAGCGCGTGGATGCGGCGCCCCACCGAACCACGGGTCAGCCCCGCCTTCCGCAACAGCGCATCGGCGCGGGCCGCGAGCGCACGCGCCTGCTCCAGCCCCATCTGGTGCACCTCGGCCGCCGACAGCGAACTGGTGACCCCCACTTTAAGCGACAGGGCGTAATAGGCCTCGCCGTCGGGCAGGCGCCAGACTCCGGCGGCCTTCGGCGCCCGTGGCGCCAGGGCCTGCATGAACGCGATCTGCCGGCCAAGCGCGGGCAGGACCTTGTTCGAATAGATCCTCGCCGCCCGGCCGCCATAGTCGCCGGCGATCCCCTTCGCCGCCGCACGCTCGGCCAGCGAGCTCACCAGGCTGGAGGCTTCCGGCGGAGTCCGCAGCGCATGCATCTGGGTCGCGGTGCGCGCGATGACGAAGTCCGGCGGGATGACGCCCAGGCCCACGTCCCGCCGGCCCCGCTCCACCTCCTGGTCCATGACCGAGGCGAAGTCCTCCAGGCGCGAAAGATAGGCGTCGCAGTCCGCCACCGTCTCGACGGTGTGCTGGGTCGCCAGGAAGCTCGGGATGTTCTGGTAGGCGCCGGTGAGCTGGCTGAGCACATAGGGCGCGCCGGCGCCCTGCTGGCCGTAGGCGAAGCGGCGGTCGGCCTCCGCCGTGGTCTCGAGGCCGAAGAAGACTGCGTCGTAGTCCACCGCGCTGCGCCCGACGAGCCGGGTACGGTCGATCTCCTGGAGGCGACGCAACTGATCGGCGTTCAGCGCCCGCATGCGCTCCAGATGCGCGACCGAAGCGTCGGTCAGCCGCGACTTGGCCGCCGCCAGTTCTCCCTTGTCGAGGCCCAGTTGGGTGACGAACTCGGGACTTTCGCGAAGCTGCTCCTGGAAGAAGGCCTCCAGGGTCGCGCCAAGCTGTTCTGAGGGCGTCGGCGGGGGCGGTGCAGCGGCGGCGGCGGCCGGCGGGGACGCAGGCGGCGCGGGCGAGGCGCAACCGGCCAGGGCGAACGCGCCGGACGAGAGCAGAAGGTTGCGGCGGCTAAGCACGGAGGGCTCCCTGTTTCCTTGGCGTTTGCGGCGGGCTAACGCGGGCGGCTGTCGAGCGCTCCCTTCACCGCCTCCAGCACGCTGCGCCAGTCGCCCGCCCGCGGCTGTCGGAACAGTCGCGCCGACGGATACCAGGCGCTCGTGTCGCCGATGAAGCCCCAGCGCCAGTCGCCAAAGTGCGGCAGCATGATCCACACGGGCTTGCCCATGGCCCCGGCCAGATGGGCCACGGCGGTGTCCACCGTCAGCACCAGATCGAGCTCGTCGATACGACGGGCGGTGTCTTCCATGTCGCGCGCGCCGGTGTCCTGCGGTTCGAGGCTGACGACGCCCGGCCAGCCCATGATCTCGGCGATCAGCTCGGCGCTCAGCGAGCGGTTCTTGTCATTGCTGTGGACCGGATTGCCCTTGCCGACGAAGCCTATGCCCCGTCCGCCCGTGCGGCCCGGCAGGTAGGGCGCGCTCGGCACGGTCTCCAGCGTCACCCGGAAGCGGCCCGGCAGGGAGCCGGCCAACACCCAGGCGTCGTGCCGCGGGATGTCCACCTCGCCCCGGGCGGGGATCACCCTGACGCCCAGCGGCTGGAAAAGCCGCTCCAGCGTCGGCGCGCAGAGCACGGTCACGGCCACGCCGGCGTCGCGCAGGCGCGAGACGAAGCGGACGAACATGATCTGGTCGCCCAGCCCCTGCTCGGGCAACACCAGCAGCGAGTTGACCTTTTCGCCACGCCACTCCGGGAAGCTGAGCTGCTGGTTCCAGGTCAGGCGCGCCTTGCGTTGGTCGTAGAGCGGCCACCCCTCGTCGTAGGCGCCGTTGCGCAGCAGCAGGAAGGCCAGGTGCCATTGCAGGCTCTGGTTCTCCGGGTCCTTGGCCAGGCCTTCCCGCAATACGGCCTCGGCGTCGGCGAACCGCTCCTGCCCCTGCAGCAGCAGGCCGAGGTTGGTGTAGCCCGCCGGGGTGCCCGCCACCCGGATCAGGTTGCGGTAGAGCCGCTCCGCCTCGTCCGGGCGGCCGGCTTCGGAGGCGGCGATCGCCATGCCGATGATATCGTTCTCGTTGAGCGGGCGAGGCGCGGCGTCGGGCTCGGACAAAGGAAAGTTCCCGGCTCTTGAAGACCGGGCGATCTTTCGTACGCCGGCCGGCGGATGACAAGCGCCAGGGCGAGGAGATAGCGCCACGGTCGACGTCGTGCGCAAAGGACCCAGAATGGGCCTCACCGACGTCTTTGGTCCGGGATTTCCGCTAGTTGGCGCGCCCGACCAAAAACAGACGCGGACACTTCGTGGCGGACTCCGAACTCGACGACGATTGGACGGCGCATTGTCACGACATGGCGCTCGCCACCTACGCCATCGCCGACCACTGCGACGATCCGGAGATGCTGGCGGACTACATGCGCCTTGCGGCTCAATGGCTTCGCCTGGCGGCGGAGCCGCGGGTCAGGCGGCCTTCTGAAGCTCCTGCTTTACGCGCTCGGCCAGGGTCTTGATGTCGATCGGCTTGGGCAGGAAGGAGATGTTGGTTTCGCCTTCCAGCAGGTCCGAGAATTCGCTCTCAGCGTAGCCGGAGATGAACATCACCGGCGCTTCGCCCAGATAGGGCCTGGCCTGTTTCAGCAGGTCCGGTCCCTGCATGCCGGGCATGACCACGTCGGAGATCATCAGGTCGATCTCGCCGGCATGGCTTTGGGCCAGCTCCAGGGCCTCCTCGCCGCTGGCGGCCTCGATCACCTCGTAACCCCGGGCGCGCAGCAGCTTGGCCGCAACGCCGCGCACGGCATCCTCGTCCTCGACGAAGAGGATACGCCCGGCGCCAGAGAGGTCACGCGCGGCGGGGCGCTTGGCCTGGGCGGGGGCTGGGGCGGGCGCAGCCGCCTCGACGGCGGCGCGCACCGGCAGGAAGATGCGAAAGGCTGTGCCCTCGCCCAGGACCGAATGCAGCGCGATCCAGCCGTCCGACTGCTTGACGATGCCGTAGACGGTGGCCAGGCCCAGGCCCGTCCCCTCTCCCACCGGCTTGGTGGTGAAGAAGGGCTCGAAGATCTTGTCGCGGATCTCGGCGGGGATGCCGGGCCCATCGTCGGCGACTTCGATCAGGGCTTGGTCGCCCTGGGCGTCGGGGTGGCCGAGGTCTCGCGCCTCCTCCTGGCTGAGCCGCGCAGTTCGGATGGTCACCTGCCCGCCGCCATGGGCGCGGACCGCGTCGCGCGCGTTGACCGCCAGATTCATGACCGCCGTTTCCAGCTGGCTGCGGTCGACCCGGATGCGCGGCAGGTTGCGCCCGTACTGGGTGACCAGCTTGACGTCTTCGTAGAGCACCCGCCGCAGCAGCACCTCGAACTCGCTGATCAACTCGCCCAGGTCGAGGATCTCGCGCTGCACCGTCTGCTTGCGCGAAAAGGCCAGCAGCTTGCGCACCAGGTCCGCGGCGCGGGTCGAGGTCTGGCGAATCTCGTTCAGTCCCTCGTAGGAGGGGTCGCCCACCGGATGGCGCGCGGCCAGCACGTCGAGCTGCATGAAGATGGCGGTCAGCAGGTTGTTGAAGTCGTGAGCCACCCCGCCGGCTAATTGGCCGATGGCCTGCATTTTCTGGCTCTGGGCGAGCTGCAGCTCGATCTGCTTCTGCTCCGAGACGTCCACCAGATAGGCCACCCAGCGGCCCTCGCTTCGCGAGAGGTACAGGTGGGCGATCCGGCTCGGGTCCTGCGCCAGACGGATCTCCAGCGGCGCGCCGCCGGGCTGGGCGCCCGCCAGGCGTTGGGTCGCCTCTTCCCGCGAGGCGCGCTCGATCAGGTCGCCGAAGGTCTGCCCGGGCTCGCCGCCCCGCGCCACGGAACGCAGCGCCGGATTGGCCTCCAGTATGGTCGCATTGAACGGGTCATCGCCTTCCAGCAACGCGGCGCCGAACGGAGACGCCGCGGCGAAGGCGTCCAGCACCTTGGGCGGCGGGGACTGGGCGGTCGAGAAGGCCTGGATCACCTCCATGGCCGCCGCCGGCAGGGCCAGCGCCGCGACCGCCTCCGACGGCACGCGGATCAGGAACCGGCGCGCGCCAAGCGGACTGACCAGGGCTCCACGTTCGCCCGACGTGGTCTTCAGCGCCGCGCGACCGGGCTCGCCGTTCCGCGCCGCAGCCATGGCGGCGAACAGGCTGGCAGCCGCCGGCCCGGTCTTCGGCAGCCGTTGCGATCGCCCCACCGTCTCGCGCCAGCGCGCGTTGGCCGCCAGCACCCGCCCGTCGGCGCCCGCCACCACCGCGGGTTCCTCCAGCGCCTCCACCAACCGCTGCGGCGAAAACTCGCCCTCGGGATCCGGGTCGCCCGAGCCGCGAAGGACGAAGAGGCCCAGGCACGCCACGCCGGTCAGGCCGGCCAGCAGCATCAGGGTCGCCAGCAGGACCGGGCTCGCGTGCAGCGCCACCCAGGCCGTGAAGCCGACGGCCAGCAGGAAGAAGGCCACCGCCGCGCTGGTCAGGACGTCGACCCGCTGCGACGCGGAGGCCTCTTTCGAACCGTTGTGGGATCGCGACTTGGCCATGGGCCGGCTCGCCGTCTCCTCGATGCGTCCGGCCAAGCCGAGGCGGCGGGCCGATTCGCTCATGTCCATTGTCTCACAGCCGCGACGCCGCCGCACGGCGGCGGCTTTGCTTGAGGATGAAGCCGATGACCTTGGCCACCGCCTCGTAGTGGGCGGGCGGGATCATCTCGTCGATTTCGGTGGTGGCGTAGAGGGCGCGCGCGAGTGGCGGGTTCTCGATCACCGGCACGCCGGCCTCCTCGGCGACCTCGCGGATCTTCAGGGCCAGGGCGTCCAGCCCCTTGGCGACGCACACCGGCGCCTCGTCCTCGCCCTGGTCGTAGCGCAGAGCGACCGCGTAGTGGGTCGGGTTCATGACCACCACCGTCGCCTTGGGCACCGCCTGCATCATCCGCCGGCGGGCGCGCTCGGTGCGGATCTGCCGCTGGCGAGCCTTCACGTGCGGGTCGCCTTCGGTGTTCTTGAATTCCTCCTTCAGCTCCTCCTTGCTCATCCGCATCCGCGCGATGAAGCGCTGGCGCTGGATCAGCCAGTCGGCGCCGGACATCACCAGCAGCAGGCCCAGGATGGCGAACACCAACCGGCGCAGCACCTGCGCCAGGAAGGGCAGGATGGCCGCCGGCTCCATCGACGCCAGCCGGTCGAGCTGGACCAGCTGCGGCTTCAGCACCCAGTAGGCGATCGCCGCCGTCAGCGCGATCTTCACCACCGACTTGCCGAACTGGATGAGGCCGTCCAGGCCGAAGATCCGCTTCAGGCCCTTCAGCGGCGAAAGCTTGCCGAAGTCGGGCTTCAGCTTGTCGGGCGTGAACATCAGCCCGGTCTGCAGCAGGTGTCCCGCCGCGCCCGCCGCGCCAGCGGCCAACATGACGATCAGCAGCGCCGGCAGCGCCGCCTTCAAGGCATGACGGGCGACCTCGACGCCGCCCGCTCCTTCCAGGGGGATGGACTCCGGATGGGCCACAAAGGGCAGGAGCTGCTGGGCCATGTCGCGGCACATCCAGCCGCCCAGGGCCGCCACCACCGCCGCCGTCGCCGCCAGCGACGCGAACTGCGGCAGCTCCATGGTCTTGGCGACGTCGCCCTTTTCGCGCGCCTGCTCCAGCTTGCGCGGTGTCGGCTCCTCTGTGCGGGAGGCGGCTTCGTTCTCCTCAGCCATGCCTCACCCGAAGACCGTCAGCAGGTCGTGGTAGCGGTCGACCCACACCATGCCGATTGCGCCCAGGCTGATGGCGAAGACCGAAAGGCTGGTCAGCACCATCAGCGGTGTGGCGACGAAGAACACCTGGAACTGCGGCATCACCCGCCCGACCAGACCGGTGGCGATGTTGAAGATCAGGCCGAAGACCATCACCGGCGCGGCCAGTTGCACGCCGAGCGCGAAGGACCGGCCGACCGTCTGGATCGCCAGCGTCGCCGCGTCGCCCGCCGGCGCGGTTCTGTGGAAGGGGAAGATGGCGTAGCTGCGGACCATGGCGCTGATGAACAGGTGGTGCAGGTCGGTGGTCATGATCAGCACGACGCCGATCAGGCTCAGGAAGGTCCCGAGCGTCGTCGACGGCTGCGCCTGGGAGGGATTGGCGGTCTGGGCGAAGGACAGCGTGGTCTGCAGCGAGACGATTTCGCCCGCCGTCGCCAGCGAGGCCATGAACAGCCGCAGGACGCCGCCGATCATCAGCCCGATCAGCGCCTCCTTGATCACCATCCCGGCCAGCTCGCCCACCGAGCCCGGCGTCGCCGGCGCGCCGGCGCTCAGCACCGGGAACAGGGCCAGGGTCATGACGAACGCCAGCGCCAGGCGGATGCGCGGCGACACCATGGCCTCGCCGATGCCGGGGATCAGCATGACGATGGCGCCGAGGCGCGCAAAGATCAGGCCGCCGGCGAAGACCTGCTGGGCTGTCGCATAGTGCTCCAAGGCCGCCCGCGGCCTACATCTGGGCGATGCGGGCGGCGATGTGGCGCATGAAGCCGCTCATCAGCGCGCCCATCAGCGGCAGGAACACCAGCAGCGAGATGAAGATCGCCACGATCTTGGGCGCGAACACCAGGGTCTGCTCCTGAACCTGGGTAAGGGCCTGCACCAGCCCAACGCCGACGCCCACGATCAGGCCGACGATCAGCACCGGCGCCGAAAGCTGCAGGGTCAGCCAGATGGCGTCGCGGCCGACATCCAGAACCTCGGCGCCGTTCATGGGGACCTCTCGCTCGACTCGGGAACTCTTGGTCCTCCGAGCCTTGGCGATCATGGTTAACGAAGGGCTACCGCCGTTAACCTTTCGACCCGCGCGCCGCCGTCAGATCGGCATGCGCATGATCTCTTGATAGGCGTTGATGACCTGGTCGCGCACGGCCATCACCGTCTCCAGGCTGGTCTCGGCCGCGGAGATGGCGGTCACCACGTCGACCAGCTCGGCCTTGCCCTGCACCTGAGCCGTCATCTGCGTCTCGGCGTGGCGGGTAGTCGAGAGCACGTCCGTCATGGCCGAGCGGAGCATGGACGAGAAGTCGCCGGCGCCGGCGACGCCTTCGGCGGGACCGCCCGCGCCGAGGCCCGCCGCCTTCTGGACGCTCGCGTAGGCCTTCGCCGCTGAGAGCGGATCGATCATGGCTCAGCCCCTACCGCTTCAACAGGTCGAGCGTGCGCATCTCCATGGCGCGCGCGGTCTCGATGACGTTCAGGTTGGCTTCGTAGGCGCGCTGCGCGGCCTTCATGTCGAGCGCCTCGATCAGGGGGTCGACGTTCGGCTCCTTGACGTAGCCCTTGGCGTCCGCCGCCGGGTTGCCCGGTTCGTAGACCGTCTTGAAGTCCGATCGGTCGGGCTGGACCTTGGCCATGGAGACGCCGGTGGCGCCGGCGACGGTGGTGGGCTGAAACACGGGAATCTGCCGGCGGTAGGGCTCGCCGCCCGCCGTGCGGGCGGTGGAATTCGCATTGGCCAGGTTCTCGGCGATGATCCGCATGCGCGCCTGCTGGGCGCGGAGCGCGGAGGCGGCGATGGCCTGGGTGACGCCGCCGATGGTCTTGTCGCCCGCCATCTGGTTCCCCCTACTTGCCCGGCGCGCGCGCGGCGGTGCGCAGCAGGTTGAGCGACTTCTGGTAGAAGCTGATCGCCGCGTCGTAGTTCATCCGCGCATCGGTCATCTTCATCATCTGCTCCTCCAGGACCACGGCGTTGCCGTCGAGCCGGGTTTCGGAGTCGCGGACCGTGACGGTCTTGACCTTGGCGCGCCCGGGTCCACCGTCGTTGCGCGCCGGGCTGATGTGGCCGCTTTGGGTCGTCATGGGGGCCAGGGCCGCCCTCGCCTGCGTCTCGGCGAGCGCCATCTGGGAGGCGAAGCTGAACGGCTTCAGGTCCTTGGGAAGAAAGCCGGGCGTCTCGGAATTGGCCACGTTCTCGGAGATCACCCGCTGGCGCTCCGACAGATAGCCAAGGCGCCCACGCAGCATGGCGAACAGCGGAATCTGCGACAGGTCCATGCGCCAAGATGGTGAACAAACAGGGTTAATGGGGACTTAATCGACTCGCCCAAGCGTGCGATGCAACGGTCATCTCAGCACGCAGAAGCGCCTATGAATTTTGCCGATTTCGCCCGCGCGGCGTTCGCCCTGGCGTTGACCCTGGGGCTGCTCGGCCTCTGCGCGGCGGCCATGCGCCGCTATGGCCCCGACCTCGTCGCCCGCTTCTCGGCGCCCAAGAAGGAGCGGCGCCTGGCGATCGTCGAGACCCTGGTCCTCGACCCCTCCCGCCGGCTGGTGCTGGTCTCCTGCGACGG